>VOFH01001122.1_pt1 | contig 48000 bp, 65 predicted proteins | sample 5384091 | NCBI WGS metagenome assembly VOFH01 (sample SAMN12384727, study PRJNA508395) | human gut metagenome | isolation source: healthy gut G | host: Homo sapiens
CAGGTCCAAGTGCAATTATGCGAAATCTTTGGAAGGATATCCTTGTTATCCAAATGATTCAACCATTGGGTAAGCATATTGACCCTGAACTCTTACAGACAACAATCACTTCCTTTAGTTTCTAACAAGGGAGACATGTGTATTGTAAAGTTTTTGAAAACAAGGGTTCAAAACTGTATGCCAGTAGTAGACAATGTTTGATAAAGAAGCCGATAAAAGTGATACTTGAGGAGACTTCATATGATCAAATCTTTGATTGAAAGGAAAATTACTGGCTACTACTGAATAATCAGATGGACAAAATAGCATGGAGGTCAAGTTGCACAGCTGTCAGTCCAACACAAGTGTAATCACTGCTCCCACTAAGAAAGAGGACTAAGCAATCAGATGTCAACAATGTCTGATCAAGAGATAAATCAGACAAACGATCTAGATACGACTTTATCTTACTCATAACGAATCTTCCCATCCGTCACACGTATCTTTCGACCCCGCCAGTTTATCACAGGAGGAGTCAATAGGACATAAAGAAATAACCATGGAAGCAAGAAATCATTAAGTACTTCGTATAGGACTTCGTCCAAGTGTAGTTATTTCATTAGTATGCTTTGTCTATAAAGGAGCATCAGATTGCCTTAATCCAGTAGTAGAACCAGAGCGCTACAAGTAGATAAGGCCAACCTAAAAAAAGGTCAAAAGTATGATTGGAAGAGGCAGAAAACTTGTTAAGCCAATGAGGGGTAAAGACTGAAGTCCAGGTGTTTTTAAATAGATGGAACTAAAGAGAAGCCAACGCTTCATCTGGAGCAAATACTGCGTGGCACTCTTGATGGTCGTACGGACATTAGGTAACTCGCGTTTTGAACAATGGATACCCCTTTACTACTTAGAAAATCAGCCACTGCCAAATCATCAAAGATAATCTTTGATAGCTGTAAAGAGATCTTGGTCTTTTACAAGATTTACTGGTAGGATAAAACATTCCATTGATAGAGTGATTGGCTTCAACTTGTGCCATTGTGAAATAGGTGATTAAGGAATTGCCATTGACGAATGCTGCTACCAGCTTGGACCAGAAATTGCTTCTCTCTTGGTTATAGGGTATCCCAGTCAAAATGACTTCTTGACCCAGATAGGCAGTCAGTTCCCCATTTTAGAAAAATCAATTACACTATCATCGTCCAAAACAATGAGGTAAGGTCGGGTCAGATCCTCTACAACTTGCTCAATCTTATAACTCTTTGGATTTAATCCCCTGAGGGACATCTTCAATAAGAAAGATTCGTATACGCTGAAAATAACTCATCTTGGCAAATTTTGTTTGCTACACGCTGAGCTTCTGTGTCAGACTGGTCAATTAACCAGTAAAATTCTACTGTTTTTGTTTGCTGCAGATTGGCTCGTAAATCACTCTCAAGCGAGGGTCACCGGAGAGGTGGTTGGACCACTGTAAATAGATTTTCTGGGAAGTCAGTAACATCAGATTTGCCTTTTTTTGTAATAGATTAGTGACAGTAGCCATCGAACGAGGAAGAGAAGGAGATAGGCGACTGCTATAATTATAAAAAATTAGTTTCATATGTTAAGTCCCTTTCGTAAATATCTAGAAATGAAATGTATAATCCATTTTTGAGGAGTAGCTTTCCTAGATAAATCAACAATCGATAGCGAAGACCAACAACAGCATAGGGAGTCCCCTGTTCAAATAATCGATACAACTGACGTGCTACTCTATCAGGCTTCATCTGAAAACGACTACCTCCTAGAGCATCAACGAGTTTTGAGAGAAAATGGGGGTTTGGACTGGTCCAAGAAGGCAAAGCGAAATTCGGACCTGAGAATCTGCATTTATTAGCTCCTCATGGAGGGCTAGAACGTAAGTTTGCAGAGCAGCCTTACTGGCACTATATGCCGCTAAATAGGGATGGGGAAAAAGAGCTGCCAGTGAAGAAAGTTGGACTAGCCGGATTTTTCCGATTTTTTCTGCACTAGCAATTTCATTAGCTGGACTGGAGCATGGTAGTTCACCTGCCAGAGCTCTTGTTCCTTTTCTGTGGCTAAATCACTCCCTATGGAGAAAGTAGCTAGTCCTGCACAATTGACCAGAAGGTCTGCATCTAATACCTTTCAAAATTCTCCAGTGCTTCCTTATCACACAGATTTAAAACCTTGATTGAAAGTTGAGCCTTGCTTCCAGCTAATTCTTTTTTGCAGTTGGGATAATTTGTCTGGATTTTTGGCCAACTAGAACCAGAAAATCAAGATGTTTTGCCAGTTCAGTCGCTAGGTGACGTCCAATTCCTCCTGTAGCTCCTAAAATAATTGCCTTGCTATATGAGTCTGTTGTTTGCATAACTCTAGTTTATCAGATTTTACTGAGACAGAAAACTACTTCTCAATTCCTATGTAAAGAACATTTGTTATGATGGAAGTGAGTTAGAGATTCTAAAAAGAATATTGAAAAGTTTTGTGATAAAGTATTTGTGGCAAGCTTTGATTGATTAATGGATAAAAAATCTTACTTAAAAGTGTATCTATTCAGAGAAAATGATTTTAGGTAGTATTTGATTTTGAGTAGTTCTTTCAAAAAAAAAATTTGCTATGCTAGTGTTATGGGAAAACTAAAAATTGATGTGGTTATCGTCCCATTAAGTGGGCACCTTTATCCAACCATGAATCTGCTAATGCCTTTATTAAAAATCCTCGCTATGATATTCGTTTATTCACAGGACAACAGAAACGTGCAGTAGCTGAGGCAGCAGGCTTTAAGGTTGTTACTATTCTTGAAGGTCATGAGGCAGACTTTGAAAGGGTGGCTATTAATAAGGAGCAATTGGGACTTTTTTCTGCTTATCGTCAGCTATCAGCTGGTCTTGATATTATTAATCTTGTTTCCGATCAATTACTAGCGGAATGGGAAGTAAACCGACCTGATTTAGTTATTGCCGATTATGTTAGCTTGTCGGGTGGACTTGTTGCAGAGCAAATGGGGATCCCGTGGATAACGACAATGGCTACACAATTTGCTATTGAAACGACGGATGGTCCTCCTTGTTTCTTCGGAGGAATGGGAAGTCCGAAGAATCGTAATCAATTGATTCAACAATGGCTAGGCAGAAAAAAATGACACGTTTTTGAAGTATTCCGCCTTTTTTATTACGAAATCGATTAAAACGATATGGTTTTAAGATGTACGACCAAAATGGACAAGAGAGCATCTATTCACCGTATTCTATTTTAGGAATAGGTATGAAAGAATTGAAATCAAAAAAAGGATTCCCAGAACATTATCTCTGGGTGGGTCCAACTGGAGGTTCAGTTGAGCGATGTGAGGATTATCCTCTTGATTTGTCGCCTTTTGCAAATCGTAAAATTGTCTTTGTGACTTGTGGTACCCAATTGGACTGGGCAAAGAATAATTTGATATACCAAACGAAGCTGTTAGCTAAGTCTCATCCTGAGTGTCAGTTTTTTGTAACTTTAGGTCTTGGTGGACAAGAATTCCAATGCCAAAAATTAATGGATAATGTTTCAGTGGTTTCTTATCTTCCCTACAATGAGTACATTCCCCAGATGGATTATGTTATTCACCATGGTGGTTCAGGTATTTTTCCAATGTATTATAAATAACAAGCCAGCCTAATACTGCCACACGATTATGACCAGTATGACTATGCTATTCGTGGACTTGAGGCAGGTGTAGCTTTGACTGTTAAAAGAGAGGATGATAAGGCAATTGGGAAAGCTTTTGAGGCGTTGTTGGCTAAGAAAGATTGGTCAGAGCTAAAAGGCTTTAAGTCATGCTGCCAAGTCATATCATCCTACAGAAGTAGTGGAGGGTGAAATTGCTCGCCTACTGGCAGACAAGGAGAAAAAACGATGAAGAAAGTTTTAGTAACGGGGGCTACAGGTTTCTTAGGCAAATATGTCGTGGAAGAATTGGTTGATCACGGTTATCAAGTCCGAGCTTTGGTCGTAATCATACAATTGGCCAATCTCTGGTAAATGCCTCTGTGACCTTTGTTCAAGGAGATTTGACAAACCAAGAGGATTTGACCAAAGCTTGTCAGGAAATGGATATGGTCATTCATGCCGGTGCTTTGTCAACTGTCTGGGGTCCTTGGGAAGATTTTTACCAAACGAATGTCTTAGGAACTAAATATGTCCTTGAGGCTTGTCGTGAGGCTAATATCAAGCGCTTAGTATATGTGTCGTCTCCAAGTATTTATGCAGCGCCTAGAGACCAGCTTGGTATCAAAGAAAGCGATGCCCCTCAGGAAAATAGGCTTAACAATTACATTCGAAGTAAATTGGCATCAGAAAAACTATTTAAAGATTATCCTGATGTGTCTAGTGTTATATTGCGACCTCGTGGACTTTTTGGGATTGGAGACACCAGCATTTTTGCCACGTGTTCTTAATCTTAGCCAGAAGATCGGTATTCCTTTGATTGGTGATGGTCGTCAACTGATGGATATGACCTGTGTGGAAAATGTTGCTTTGGCTATTCGTCTGGCTTTGGAAACTCCTCAAGCAGCTGGAGAAGTTTATAATATTACCAATGGAGAACCCAGAGTATTTAGAGACTTGATTGAGGAAACCTTGAGAGGTTTGGGCTATCCCATCCGTTATCGCAAAATCCCAGCTCCACTTGTGTCTGCTATTTCAAGTAGTTTGGAGTTTATTTATAAGAATCTAAAGCTCAAAGGAGAGCCAGCCCTAACACGCTATACCTATTATTTACTGCGCTATAGTCAGACTTTGGATATTAGCAAGGCAGAGCGTGACTTGGGATATCGGCCTAAAATAACGATTTCAGAAGGGATTGAACAATATGTCCAAGATTATCGAAAGCATTGATTATTTTCCTGCGGGATATTGTACTAGCTATACTGGTCTTTTGTTCAAGAAAGTCAAAAATAAAAAGATGACCTTTCCAGCCGGTGTCTTTCTAATCAAACACAGAGATAAAGGTTATCTGCTTTATGATACCGGTTATCACTACGATATTAAGACCAAGCTTCGCTATGGCTTGTATCGCTTGGGAACGCCAGTGCAGATGACAGAAAAGGATCAAATTTCAAACTTGTTGAAGGCGAAGGGGATTAGGCCTGATGACATTACTTATGTTATGCTTTCCCACCTGCATCCTGATCATTTAGGAGGCGCTGGCTTCTTTCCTAATGCGAGCTTCCTTCTGACTCAGGAGGTTTATGAGGTCTATCAGAAGCCTAAGTTGAAGGATTTGATTTTTAAGGAATTTTTGCCAGCGTCTTTTGAGAAACAGGTAACAGTAATCAAGGCTGATCAGCAAAACTCAACTTTTCCTTATCGTCCAACCTGTGATTTATTTGGAGATGGAAGTATCTTGGTAGCCTCTGTTGATGGTCATGCCAAGGGTCAGGCTTGTCTCTATATTCCAGATTATAATCTTTTTATCGCAGCGGACTTGTGCTGGGGTGTCGATTTGCTACCTTATACGAAACAAATGCACCTCATTCCGTCCTTGGTTCAGGATAATATGGCGGATTATATCAAGGGGACTGAGTTACTGGAGGATATCCTAAAAATGGGACGGAAGTACTAGTTAGCCATGACCCTGTAGAAAGGATAGAGCGTATCCTGTATGAAAAAAATAACCTTTCTTAAAACCTTTATCCAAACCAGATGGCTTCACAACTTTAAAACGAGAGCAGCTTTAGAAGCTTATCAGAAAAAAGCAATTATCTAACTATATGGATTTTCTAAAACGGGAGTCTCCTTATTTCAAAAATGGTGTTCCTACTGACTTCGACCATATGGATAAGACCTTTTATGATGACGCATTTTAACGAGTTAAACACTCAAGGCATCGATCGCGATGAGGCTTTAGCCTTGGCTATTGAGAGTGAAAAGACTCGTGACTTCACCGAACTTAAAGGTGACGTGGCTGTTGGTTTATCATCAGGAACATCGGGACATCGTGGCCTCTTCATCACGACCGAGAAAGAGCGAAGCATGTGGGCGGCAGCTATTTTAGCTAAGATGTTGCCAAAGAGTCATCTTTTTGGCAACCGAATTGCCTTTTTCCTTAGAGCAGATAATGAACTCTACCAGACTATCAATACGTCATTGATACGATTAGAATACTTCGATATTTTCAAAAATACCGATGAACATATTGAACGTCTTAATCATTATCAACCGACTATTGTTGTGGCACCAGCTTCCATGTTAATAGAGTTGAGCAAGCGTCTTAAGGCAGGAGACTTGTCTATCTCACCGCAAAAAATTGTCTCTGTAGCAGAAATTTTAGAGGATAGTGATAGAATTCGCATCTCGAGTGCTTTTAAGTTACCCATTATTGACTAGGTTTATCAAGCGACGGAAGGTTTTCTAGCCTGCACCTGTTCTGCAGGATATCTTCACCTCAATGAGGATATCATTTTTGTAGAGAAAGAGTATCTGGATGAGCATCGATTTTATCCAGTGATAACGGATTTCAAGCGAAGCAGTCAACCTGTTTACCGTTACAAACTTAATGATATCTTGGTTGAAAATCCTGAACCTTGTCCATGTGGTTCTCATTATACAAGGATTGACAAGGTCGAAGGTCGCTCCGATGATATCTTCTACTTTGAAGGTCAAGATGGAGGACAGGTGACAATCTATCCTGATTTTATCAGGCGTTGTATTCTCTTTGTGGAAAATGTTGGAGACTATCAAGTCAAGCAACATTCAGAGAAGATTGTTGAAGTCTGTCTCAGCCAACGAGACGAGCAAGTAGAAGAAGCTATCACAGCTCAGTTTCAACTCTTAGCGCAGCAAAAGCAGTTTAAGGTTCCGGAAATCCATTTTCCGATTATCATTGGGATACCAGTCGAAAACTAAAACGTATTCAGCGTTTATGAAAGGATGAATGACAATGACAGAAGTAAAAGACATGTTGAAATCGCAGGTTATGGAGTTTGTCTTCCAAAACAAACCGTACAATTCAAAAATCAAACACGTTATCGTGTTGTAGAAGATGAAGAAACACAGTTGGATTTGGCCGAAGTGGCTATCCAACGAGCTCTTGAAAATGCCAATTTGAAAATTGATGACATTGATTGTCTTGTCTCAGCCAGTGCAGTTGGTGTGCAGCCTATTCCTTGTACTGCAGCCTTGATTCATGAGCGCGTGGCAAAAGGACTTGCCATCCCAGCCATGGATATCAATACGACTTGTACAAGTTTTATCTCAGCTTTATCAACAATGTCCTACTTGATTGAAGCTGGTGAATACCATCGTGTCTTGATTGTATCTAGTGAGGTCGGAAGTCTGGGTCTCAATCCGAAACAAAAGAAAGTTTTGAACTCTTTAGTGACGGAGCAGCAGCCTTTATCTTCCAAGCAAGTTCTCAAGACAAAGGGGTTATTGCGAGTCTACAACATACCTGGTCAGAAGGTGCCCATGATACTGAAATCCGTGGAGGTTTGACTTCTTACCATCCTAAAAAATATTCAGAAAAGACAAAACGGACTTTATGTTTGATATGAAGGGCAAGAAGATTCTCCTTTTATCAGCGCATAAGCTTCCTGATATGTTCCAAGAATTCCAAGAGAAAACTCACTTGTCTCTTGCGGATGTGGACTACATCATTCCCCATCAAGCTAGTCGCGCCTTATCTTTGGTAATGGATAAACTTGGTATTGCTGAAGATCAATATCTTAACATAGTTACTGACTATGGTAATATGGTTTCTGTATCTGTTCCATTTGGTTTAGCTTACTCATTAGATCATGGCTTAGTTAAAGAAGGAGATGTCGTCTACCTTTTGGGAACAGCAGCAGGTATGACGGTTAACATGTTGGCCTTGAAATTATAATTTCTTGGCTAGAAACGAGTAGTGTCAAAATGACGGATGAACCTTCTTTTGCTTATAACTTAAGATAGAGTTGACTGAAAGGTCAGCTCTTTTTTTGCCTTTTTTATGTCACATGACAAATGTCATATCATGTCATGACATCTGGTGCTAAAAAGAGAGTGACCAAAAAGATATACTTTAGTCATAACTTAGAAATAATAAAAAACGAAAGAGGTCATCTCATGAAAATCAAAACATCTTACCTTATCTATGCTGTTATCGGAACTGTCTTTGCTGGACTTAGCATGTTTACTGATATCTTTGAAAAAGGCAATTTTGAAGCTATTTTCTCAAATCTTGGCATGATTATTGGCTTGTCTATCTCAGCCTACATTCTCATCACTATGGCTAAAAGTTTTATCGACCTTGTTATTAATGAATTTGAAAAACTAGGAGGCCCAGCATGAAAAAACTAAAATACTGAGCATCATGCTCCTAGCGGCAATTTGGACTATCCTCTTTGCCTATGTCCTATTTCATGGTAGCAGTGATATTCTCTACAGTGTTATGGGCGTCTCAGTTGCAGCCTGTTATGTTTTTCTAGCCTTCTACCAAAAGAAAGGAAATCACAAACATGAGTGAAACGGTCCTTCAAGTCACAAATCTTGTCAAAAAATCAAAGGAAAACGATTTTAGACCATATTAGTTTTGAGGTGGGACAAGGCGATTGTCTTGCTTTAATTGGTCCCAATGGTGCTGGTAAAACGACCTTAATGTCCTGTATTCTTGGTGATAAGAAAGCCAGTAGCGGTCAAGTCTTTATCAAGGGCAAAAAGGGAAAAGCGCAAGATCAAATTGCAGTTCTCCTCCAAGAAAATACCATTCCCTCAAAATTAAAAAGTTAAGGAACTGATTGTTTTTTTCCAAGATATTTCTGAAAATGGGTTATCTAAAGGAAGAGATTCAAGCACTCTTACAATTCAAAGACGATCAGTATCAGCAGTTTGCGGACAAACTTTCAGGGGGACAAAAACGTCTTCTTGCCTTTTGTCCTCTGTCTCATTGGCAAGCCTGACATTCTCTTTTTTAGATGAGCCGACAGCAGGGATGGATACGACGACACGCCAACGTTTTTGGGAAATCATCAATGACCTGAAAAAGTCTGGTGTAACCATCCTCTATTCGTCCCACTATATCGAAGAAGTCGAGCATACAGCTGACCGTATCTTGGTCCTTCATCAGGGGAAACTTATTAGGGATACTACGCCACATGCTATGCGTAGCGAGGAAAAGGAAAAACAAGTCACCTTAGCAAGTCGTTTTGCGCCAAGTCTTGACAAACTGGCAGCCATTTATGATGTGACTGAAAAACGTGATGTTGTCACCTTTATGACTAAAGATATTGAAAGTATTTGGAGTAGTTTACAAGCTCAAGGCTGTCGCATTTCTGACATTGAAATTCAAAACAAGACACTTTTAGATAGCCTATTTGATAGCACAAGGGAGGACAAGGCATGAAAGCACTACTTAAAATCGAATGGATAAAAACATGGCGCAGTTGGCCAGTCTTCATCATGTCCATAGGAATGCCCGTCGGATTCTTCCTCTTGTATTCAGGTATGGAAATGAGTCCTGACCCTGAATCACAAAAAAGCCTTTATCTTGTCCTATATGTTGACCATGACTGGATTTTCTATGTCTAGCTTTGGTTTCTTTACCTTCCCCTACATGCTTAGAGAGGATCAAACCGATCACTGGTTAACTTACATCGAACATTCAAAAATCAGTATTCAATCCTATTACCTCTCTAAAATCTTTCGAGTTCTTATGAACTTTATGGTTGCTATCCTAGTGACTTTCTGTGTGGGAGCTTTTGTGCGTGATGTTAAGATGCCATTATCACATTGGCTTGGTTCAGGGGCTCTTTTACTCTTGTCAAGCCTAGTCTTCCTATCCTTTGGCTTGCTCCTTGCCCAAATTAAGTCTCAACAAATCATGTCTATCGTCGGAAATATCGTCTTTCTTGGACTTGCTATTATCGGTGGTTCTTGGATGCCAGTAACCATGTTTCCAAAATGGGTTCAGCATATTTCGGAGTGGACACCCATCTATCATATCAATCAATTGGTGGTCAATTTTGCAAAAAAAGGGGAATTTTCATGGAAATCACTCATTTTTATCCTGGTCTATGCTACAATAGCTACAGGCTTAGCCCTTTTTATCAAATCGTACAGAGAAAGTGACCATGTTTAGAACTTACCAGAAAAATGATTTTGCTTATTTTGTTAGTCTGATTTTCCTTGTCTTCCCAGTATTGGGAGTCTTTGGTGGGTATTTTCCAGTTTGGACTCTAGTTTTGACGGGTCTGTTTACCATCGCTTATCTCCTTATGGTATATTTGAAAAAAGCTTATAGCAAGTGGATTCCCTTCCTGTGGTTTTATACTCTAGCTTACATTATCTTTATGACCCTGACCTTCCAGGGGGGGATGATGTGGTTTATTTTTTCAACGTCAATCTTCTCGTTTGGCGCTTTGAGGATAGCATATCATCTTATCGCTTCTTATCCTTTCTAGCGACACTCTTGATTTTGACGTCATCATCCTTCCTATTGACAGACGATTTGAGCGCCCACCTCATGTCTATGGCTATTCCCCTATTTTCTTTGGGAATGTACTATTTTCAAAACCGTATGCGTCAGGAGAGAAAGATGGAAGAAGCCAACCGTACCATCAATATCCTATCAGCTGAAAATGAACGTAATCGTATTGGTCGTGACTTGCACGATACCTTGGGACACACCTTTGCCATGATGAGTCTCAAAACCGAGTTGGCTCTAAAACAGATGGACAAGGAGCAGTATGATGCTGCTAGGAAGAATCTGGAAGAATTGAACCAGATTAGCCGAGACTCCATGTATGAGGTGCGTGAGATTGTCAATAAGCTCAAGTACCGAACGGTGGCCGAGGAGTTACTGGAACTTGAGCGGCTCTTTGACCTATCTGATATCGTCTTGACCGTGGATAGTAGCCTTGATTTAGACAGCCTGTCACCCGTTAGTCAGTCTACCTTGTCCATGGTGCTTCGTGAACTGGCTAATAATGTCATCAAACATAGCCAGGCCGATAGCTGTCAGATTCGTCTAAGCCGTGATCATGGTATTGTCCTTGAGTTTGAGGATGATGGTTGTGGCTTTGAGGAAGTCACTGGACAAGAACTACACAGTATCAGAGAGCGCCTCAGTTTGGTCGATGGAGACTTGGAAATTCTGTCTCAATCGCATCCAACCATTATTCGTGTACATTTAAAAGAGGGAGGAAAAGCATGAAATTATTAGTCGCTGAAGACCAGTCAATGTTGAGGGATGCCCTCTGTCAACTTCTTATGTTGGAAGACGATGTCGAAGAGGTCCATGCGGCCAGTGATGGTCAAGAAGCCATTGCTCTCTTGGAAAAAAAGAAGAAGTCGACGTAGCCGTTTTAGACATTGAAATGCCAGTTAAGACAGGCCTTGATGTCCTTGAGTGGATTCGAGCCAATCAAAGAGAAATAAAGGTCGTCATTGTGACTACTTTCAAACGAAAAGGCTATTTTAAACGAGCCCTTGCAGCCCAGGTGGATGCCTACGTGCTCAAAGAGCGTTCCATCAGTGACCTCATGGCGACCATCCATACCGTCCTAGCAGGTCAAAAGGAGTACTCACCAGAGCTTGTCGAAGGTGTCGCCTTTGACAATAATCCACTCAGTCAACGTGAACAAGAAGTCTTGGCCATGGTGGCCCAAGGTTCAACCAACCAAGAAATCGCTGAAAGCCTCTTTCTTTCAAATGGAACTATCCGAAATTACATGACAGCCATCCTGACCAAACTTGATGCAGGCAACCGAACAGAAGCCGTCCGCATTGCCAAAAAAAAGACTGGCTGGGATGAGTAGAAATAGATAAGAATGAAGTCACCATATGGTGGCTTTTTATTATCCTGTCCTATATAGAAAGTATTTTACATTTTTTCCAATATTTTGATTTATAATAGTGCTATAATTATAGATAATAATTTTGTCAATTCTAATAACAACCTCTAGATGAAAAGGAGATATCAAATGGTAGTTTCTGAAAAACGAATTGAAGACCTAAAAGGCCTAAAATTTAATGTTCCTTCATATCAAAGGGGATATCGCTGGACTGAACATGAGGTTACAACTCTTTTAGAAGACCTCTATACACATAGTAAACAAAACAGAGATTATAAGTACTGTTTGCAGCCCTTGATTGTTAAAAAGGTTTCAGATAATACTTATGATGTCGTTGATGGTCAACAGAGGCTAACAACGATCTTTATTTTTTTGAAATTTATGTCTGCTGAATTTAGTAGTGGTCGTAGAAGAAGTAATCAATATGATTACTTTGAGTTGGTTTATGAAACAAGAGAACAGAGTGCTAAGTATTTGAAAGAATTAAACTTTGACACTTATCAACAAATCGAAGATTATGATATTGATGCACATCATATCAGTAAGGCTTTTGCAGCCATAGATAAATGGGTAGAACGAAAAGACATTAATTCGGATAATGCTCTACACGATATTTATCAAGTCTTAACTGAGTCTGTTTTCTTTATTTGGTATGAAATTGATGAGACAGAAGACCCTATAAAACTATTTACCAAAGTTAACTTAGGTAAGATTCCTTTGACTAATGCTGAGCTCATTAAAGCTCTATTGTTAGATCAAACTAATTATGAATCTGAAAATGATAGTGAAAGGATTCAAAGGGGAATAGAATGGGATATTATTGAACATAGACTTCAAGAGGAATCATTTTGGAAGTTTCTTACAAATAGTGAGAATTATGTCACTAGGATAGATCTTTTGTTTAACCTACTTGAACATGAAACTTTAGAAATACCTCAAAATGATATTTATGCAACTTTTTACTCAATCTACGCAAAATATCAAAATGCTGAAAATAAATCGATTTTTATAAGTGAGTACTGGAATGAAGTCTACTTAAAATTTGAAGATTTGACCAATTGGTACAAGGATCTAAATAGATACCATTTAATCGGCTATCTCTTATCGGTTGACGATAAGAATATTGAAAAGGTCTTTGAGGCTACAAGAGGGAAGAAAAAGTCAGAAGCTTTTTATGAATTAAAAAAATTGCTTATAAAACTTTGAAAAAAGATATAGGTTCTATCGAAGATTTTTCCTACAGTAGTAAGAAAAAAGAAATTAAGGATCTACTTTTACTGTTTAATCTCGTTACTTTGATTAATAAGAGTGAAAAACAATATCGATTTCCTTTTGATATTTATAAGAAAGAGAAATGGGATATCGAGCATATTCATGCTACGGCTGATGAGACTGCTGAGGCTGATGATAGTCTAGCTAATTTAACCTTGCTAGACTCTAATACGAATCGCTCTTATGGAAATAGCCCATTTGACCAAAAGCGTAGAATTATTCTTGAGGTGGATGCGGAAGGAAAATTTGTACCTGTTTGTACGCGCAATGTGTTCTTGAAAGTCTATAGCAATGAGGTAGATGGATTTGACGACTGGACTGATAAGGATAAAGACAGTTATATTCAAGCGATAAAACAGGAATTCAACCAATTTTTTGGAGATTATGAGGAGTAGTCATGCAAGAGATTAATGTAAAATATAACTTAAAATCATTGTTAGAAAATTATCGAGTCGTAATTCCATTGATTCAGCGAGACTATGCACAAGGAAGAAAGGATAAAAGAACTACCGAAGTTCGAAAAAATTACTCCAGGATATAAATACTGCCTTACTTGACGCAAACGTTGGACCACTTGATTTGAATTTTATTTATGGAAAATCAACCAATGGGAAGTTTATTCCATTAGATGGGCAACAACGTCTGACAACTTTATTCTTGGTTTATCTTTTTTGCCTACAGGAATAATGACGAGTGTGACTTTCTAGGTAATTTTTCTTATAAAACTAGAAAGTCTTCTACACAATTTTTCAAGAGTCTATTTGAGAACAGAAAGAATATCTTTACAGAAACAAAAAAAAAGTCCTTCCGAAATCATAACAGATGAACCATGGTTTGCAGATTCATGGCAGTTAGATCCAACTGTACAAGGTGCCTTGAAGACACTAGATGACATTTCTGCTTCTTTCGATTATGGGTTCGATTATGTTTCAATTTTATCTGATTCTAATAACCAAAAACTTGTCTTCAATTTTCTAGATATTGATAAACTTGGTTCAGAAGATGAGCTCTATATCAAACTGAATTCTAGGGGCGTCCATTAACTGACTTTTGAAAATTTTAAAGCAAGATTAATTGATAGAATAAAGAAAATAGATAGTCATTTAGAGAGGGAATTTTCCCAAAATATTGATACAAAATGGACTGATGTTATTTGGAATATTGATAAAAATGCCTTTGACACCAACTTTTAAATTTATTTGAAATTGCGCTTATCAATAATTTAGATAGCCTGGATTATTCTAAACGTGATAATTGGACTCTTGAAATTGACTTTGAAACTATAGAAATAAGTCATATAGAAATAATTGTATCTGTTCTTGATTTCCTCTCCAAGAATAAAATGACTGATGCTTCATCTATCTTAGAATGTTCAATAGTTAACAAAACTCTGAAGGATAGGGTTTACTTTCACGTTATTTCAACATTCATTGAACATCAGGGTGATACATTAGATACTAGCTATAAAAACTGGTACCGTATCTTTAGGAACCTGATTAATAACTCAGTTATAGATTCTCAAGATTCATATGAACGGGCAATCAAGGGGATTAATGAACAAATCGAACATACTTCAGACCTGCTAGAATATCTAGCCGAGGGAAATAGAATTAATGGTTTCAGTATTGACCAAGTTGACGAAGAGATTGAAAAAGCTAAATTGATAACAGCAGATGATTCCTATAGAGAGATTATTGAAGTTGCTGAAAATCATCGCTATTTTGATGGTCAGATTCGAAGTTGCTTCTACTTCGAAGAGAATGATTTGCCAAGCAGAAAGATTGATGATATTTCAATCTATTGGAATAAAATATCAAAAATGTTTACTGAAATAGAGCCTAAAGAAGGTCTATTAATGCGGGCAGCTTTGCTAGCTCTAGGAGACTATACAATGACTACAGCTAATAATTATAAAACGCTGTATCGGGATAATTCAAATGAGTCTTCTGGGTATGCACCAAGCCTTAAAAGTTTATTTTCATCTCGAAATGAGTATGTCAAAAGATTACTTGATGAAGTAGATATTACCAAGCCACTAGATGGTGAGTATCGTCGTATTATCCAAGACAATATTAGTCATCTGACTCCTCAGGAATGGCGTTATGCCTTCATTTCTTATTATGAAACCATGTTTAGTAAAATGGATTCTTCACAATATAGAATGAAATCTCCGTTCTGGCTTAATCGGTCAGAAGAGATGTTGTTAATTCCCAATAAGAGCTCTAGTGCTAGAAACTATGATATTCATTTGATAGCCCTAGAAGAAAAACTAAAGGAATTAGGAATACAATCTTATTATCAAAGTGAGAAAGGGATTGAAAGTACCAATAGGATTCTTTATGTAAACGAAGTATATGAAGTCAGATTTCGAGGAAATCATTTTAGCCTTAATTTAATAGGTGGTGAAGAAGCAGAGGAAGAACATTTTGATCCTACGCTATCATTTTTGGATATAGCAGAATACTTGAATAATAAATTGCACTAATATTATCACAAAGGCTAGTGAAGTTCACACTGGCCTTTGTGTATTAAATCTCAATTTTTATTGTAAGCTAGTATAAAAAGACTTGAGATAATTACGAATAGAATGAGGATAATGATATTATATTCTAGAAGTTATAATCAAGCATGAGGTCGATTAATGAAAGAAGAAAATAATTTGCAAGGGAAAACCAGTCGCCTTTTATATTTTATGTCTGAATTGGAAAAGGGGCATAAGGTTAATAAAACTGATTACCTTAAACGTTTTAATATCGCCGAGCGAACCTTTAAAGATGATTTAAGGGAATTAAAGGAAAATCTAAAAAATACTTAGAGATGACATGAAAATAAAGTATTCTCGACTTGCAGGAACCTATGAGGCAGAATATAACCATGGTTATGGTAACTTAAAGTACAACCAGGCCGTCATCTTGTCTAAGATTCTTTTTAGAAAGTAGAGCACTACGTGTTGAGGAAGTTAGAGAAATCATTGATACCTTTGTAGAGAGAGCTGTTGATGATAGGGAACGTCACCGTATTAGAAACTTTACGGAACGGGAACTAGAGGAGTATAAGGAATTATCGATTTACAGGGACAATAAGAGTAAATCAATCTTGCCTCATCTATCCGCTATTTTTGATGCTATTGAGAATCAGAAGCCTCTTTCTTTTAAGTATACGAAATACCAAGGTAAGGATGCCGATTATGATGTGTTACCGGTCTCGATTATGTTTAATGACCATTATTTTTATTGTATGGCATATAAAGTTGAAGAAAAGATGGAAGATTAAAAATAGATACAAGGAGTCTGCGTAATTTTCGACTGGATCGTTTTAAAACTGTTCATCGTTCGAAGCATAATACAGAATTAATATTAAGTTCTGAGGAATTAACTCAAATTTTGTCAGATAGTGATGTTCGTTATCATACTTTCTTGATGTTTTCAGATACGGAAAAATTTCGGATTAGATTCAGATATGTTGGTCAGTTTTGGGAAGTACTTGAAGATGATATCCCTGCACTTAAAGTTATTGAGAAAGATACAAGGAGTACAGTTCCTAGGGTAATATATGAAATTGAAACCTATGGCAGAGATAGTTTTCAACGTTATATTGATCGATTTAATGGGGTGTTTACTATACTTGAACTAGAAAAAATAAATAAGTAAAATTGACACTTATTTTAAATAGCATTTCAAAAAAAAACAGAAGTACGTTTTATACGTACTTTTTTGTTGTATTGTTTGAAAGTATAAAACAGATGGACAATGATATGTTTAAGGTACTTGTATTGTGTATTTCTGGTGATAAAATATAGTTGTAAATAAATAATGCAAAACAAAAGTACAGCATTTATTACCAAAAGGAGGAAAGCAAAATGTCTAAAATTAGAAAGATTATTTATAGAAACAAAATGAAACTAATGGAGAACAGACACTCAACAAAAGTGTTTATTGTCATGGAGCTAAAAAAAAATAAAATAGTTTATGAGACTAATGCCAAAGCACTTCGTGCAGTAATGTTGTGTGAGGATCAAACCATTCGTACTTATTATTGTCATTATTGTGCAGGATTTCATACAACCTCAAGACCTGAACATGATGAATTAGATGATTTGTATATGTTTGCGAGAGCATATGTTTGTTAATGGTTAACACTAATAATGAACATAAACAAGGAAAACACATCTTTTCAGTGTGAAGTGTTGAAATTCATTCAATAGTTTAGGGATAAGAAATTTTATTTTAAAGGGAGAGAAATTATTATGAACCTTATCATATTTTTTACCACAATTAATGTGTTAACATTCATGGCTTATGGAATTTTTTTTGCATGAAATTAAAAATTAAGCGACTTGAAAAAGAAAACGAAAAGATTGAAGCTCGAAGAAAGATATATTTAGCCATTTTGGAGGATGAGGAAGATGCATTGTTAGCCATTATGAAGAAGGACAAAGAGTTATTGTTAGATGTGATAAATGGACTTTAATATATTTTTTCGTTTTTAGATGAAGACTTTCATCTTTTCCATAGCTTGGTTCTAAAGCTTACAACTACTTGAAGCAATTGTTAAAAGGAATTTTTATCATTGTGTAAAGTTATGATTTATACTCACAGAACTCAAAAAAGTAATTATTCCAAATTCTTTTTAGATTGTCTATCATTAAGTCACCATATGGTGGCTTTTCTTATGCCTTTTAATCTATCTAAACATTCACAAGCAAGAATGAGAGAAGTTGAAATGAGCCTCTACAGGAATATGTAGAGGCTTTGATGAATTATTGAATTGTGTCATTTTGTTTAGTGAATTAGACGGGTGGTTTTGATTTTTCAAGTATCAAAACTATTTTCTCTTTTCGAGAATAACACTTGGTTTCCTTTTTTAACTGCTTTATAATAGAGTAATACTAAGGTCTTCTACTGTGATAAAGAAGGCAGATTTTAGGAGATGAGAAGTTGGCTTTTTGTGTTTAGAGGACACGGTTTGTTGATTTTTTACTGTAGGAGATAGATATGGCAATGATAGAAGTGAAACATCTTCAGAAAAATTTTGTGAAGACAGTCAAGGAACCGGGGTTGAAGGGGGCTTTGCGTTCCTTTATTCATCCTGAAAAGCAGACCTTTGAAGCGGTCAAGGATTTGACCTTTGAGGTGCCCAAGGGGCAGATTCTAGGTTTTATCGGGGCAAATGGTGCTGGGAAGTCGACCACCATTAAAGTGCTGACAGGAATTTTGAAACCGACATCTGGTTTTTGTCGGATTAATGGCAAGATTCCACAGGATAATCGCCAGGATTATGTCAAGGATATTGGGGTTGTTTTTGGACAACGAACTCAGCTATGGTGGGACTTGGCCCTGCAAGAGACTTACACGGTTTTGAAGGAGATTTACGATGTCCCAGACTCGCTCTTCCACAAGCGCATGGATTTTTTGAATGAAGTCTTGGATTTGAAGGACTTTATCAAGGATCCTGTGCGGACTCTTTCGCTAGGTCAACGGATGCGGGCGGATATTGCGGCTTCCTTGCTTCACAATCCCAAAGGTTCTCTTTTTAGATGAGCCGACCATTGGTTTGATGTGTCGGTCAAGGATAACATTCGTCGGGCCATTACTCAGATTAATCAGGAGGAAGAGACAACTATTCTCTTGACCACTCACGACTTGAGCGACATTGAGCAACTGTGTGATCGGATTTTTTTATGATTGACAAGGGGCAGGAGATTTTTGATGGAACGGTGAGCCAGCTCAAGGAAAACTTTGGCAAGATGAAGACTCTCTCCTTTGACCTGACGCCAGGTCAAAATCATCTAGTCTCTCATTATGAGGGCTTGCCTGATATGTCCATTGATAGACAAGGAAATACTCTCAATATTGAATTCGATAGTTCACGCTACCAGTCAGCTGACATTATCAAGCAAACCCTGTCTGATTTTGAAATTCGCGATTTGAAGATGGTAGATACGGATATCGAGGATATTATCCGTCGCTTCTATCGAAAGGAGCTCTAAGATGGTCAAATTGTGGAGACGTTATATACCCTTTATCAATGCAGGGATTCAGGAGTTGATTAGCTATCGAGTCAACTTTATTCTCTATCGGATTGGTGATGTCATGGGGGCTTTTGTGGCCTTTTTATCTCTGGAAGGCAGTCTTTGACTCCTCCCAGGAGCCTTTGATTCAGGGCTTTAGTATGGCGGATATCACCCTCTACATCATCATGAGTTTTGTGACCAATCTCTTGACCAGGTCTGATAGCTCCTTTATGATTGGGGAGGAGGTCAAGGATGGCTCCATTATCATGCGCTTGCTGAGACCAGTGCATTTTGCGGCCTCTTACCTTTTCACCGAACTTGGCTCCAAGTGGTTGATTTTTATCTCTGTTGGACTGCCATTTTTAAGTGTCATTATTTTGATGAAAATCTTATCTGGGCAAGGTATTGTAGAAGTGCTGGGATTAACTGTCCTTTATCTCTTTAGCTTAACTCTGGCTTATCTGATTAACTTTTTCTTTAACATCTGCTTTGGATTTTCAGCCTTTGTCTTTAAAAATCTATGGGGTTCCAATCTACTCAAGACTTCAATAGTGGCCTTTATGTCTGGCAGTTTGATTCCCTTGGCGTTTTTTCTTTCCAAAGGTGGTTTCAGCTATTCTCTCCTTCTTGCCTTTTTCATCCTTGATTTACACTCCGGTTATGATCATTGTTGGGAAATACGATGCCAGTCAGATTCTTCAAGCACTTTTGCTTCAGTTTTTCTGGCTTATAGTGATGGTGGGCTTGTCTCAGTTGATTTGGAAACGAGTCCAGTCATTTATCACTATTCAAGGAGGTTAGTATGAAAAAATATCAACGCATGCATCTGATTTTTATCAGACAATACATCAAGCAAATCATGGAATACAAGGTTGATTTTGTAGTAGGTGTCTTGGGAGTCTTTCTGACTCAAGGCCTAAACCTCTTGTTTCTCAATGTCATATTTCAACACATCCCCTCGCTAGAAGGTTGGACCTTTCAAGAAATTGCCTTTATCTATGGATTTTCCTTAATTCCAAAGGGATTAGATCATCTCTTTTTGACAATCTCTGGGCCTTAGGTCAACGACTAGTTCGAAAAGGGAGTTTGACAAGTATTTGACTCGTCCTATCAACCCTCTCTTTCATATTCTGGTTGAGACCTTTCAGATTGATGCCTTGGGGAACTTTTGGTCGGTTGCATTCTATTGGGAACAACAGTATCAAGCATTGCTTGGACGCTTCCCAAATTCCTGATTTTCCTAGTCTGTATTCCATTTGCTACCTTGATTTATACTTCCTTGAAAATAGCGACAGCCAGTATTGCTTTTGGACCAAGCAGTCAGGTGCTATGATTTATATTTTTTATATGTTCAATGATTTTGCCAAGTATCCCATTTCAATTTATAATTCATTTCTTCGTTGGTTAATCAGTTTTATCGTGCCTTTCGCCTTTACGGCTTATTATCCAGCTAGCTATTTCTTGCAGGGCAAGAATGGGCTCTTTAACATCGGTGGTTTGATTTTGATTTCCCTTGTCTTCTTTTTCATTTCCCTCAAACTCTGGGATAGGGGCTTGAATGCCTACGAAAGTGCTGGCTCGTAAGGGGGAAAGTAAGACTAAAATCAAGAAAGGAACTTATGATGTTTACAATTGAAGAAGTCAAGGATGAAGATCAAAAAATGGCAGTTGTTGATGAGGTTTTAAAGGATTTGCCAGAATGGTTTGGAATACCTGAAAGCACGCAAGCCTACATCGAAGGAGCCAAAGATTTGCAAGTTTGGGCAGCCTATCAGGAGAGTGATTTGACTGGATTTGTAAGCTTGTCCTATTCTAGTGAAGAGTGTGCAGAGATTGATTGTCTCGGCGTAAAAAAAGCTAATCAAGGTAGAGGAATTGGGAGTCAATTGCTTGCTACTTTAGAAAGTGAAGCACGCAAACAAGTAGACTACCTACAGGTAAAAACAGTAGCAGAAGGCTCTAATAAAGATTATGATCGAACAAATGTCTTTTATCGAAGTGTTGGTTTTAAAAAATTAGAGATTTTTCCTCAACTATGGGATCCCCAGAATCCTTGCCAGATTTTGATAAAGAAAATCGTTTAAAACTTCCTGACAAAAAATTGAGAGTGCCATACTATAAAAGTGTTAGCCAATTTAGCTCAGTTGGTAGAGCAAGGCACTCGTAAAGTCTAGGTTATAGGTAGATAAACGACTGAGGATTTGAAAAAATAGATATGTAGAAGATAACCGTTAAGTCTTATTCTTAGCGGTTTTTTTATATTGTTTAATAGCGCTGATATTTCATTAATGATGTTTGACTTTGTGATGTTGCTAGTGCTTTAAGTTGATTGCTACTATTTTTGATGGTGTGAATGTTCTGATAATGTACCCCAGCTAACTACGAAAGTTTTTGACTCTATGTTTTTAACGCTTATTAAAAAATAAATTAATGTAGGTTAATTTTTCTTGACTTAAATTTTTTAAATGATATACTATTTTTTCTGGAGAGCTAACAATTATATATAAATGTACTACTCTATTTCCTAGATAATACTTATACTGATGAAAATCAAAGAGCAAACTAGAAAACTATCCGCAGGTTGCTCAAAGCACTGCTTTGAGGTTGTAGATAGAACTGACGAAGTCAGTAACCATACATACGCTAAGACGACGTTGACGCGGTTTGAAGCGATCTTCGAAGAGTATTAGTAAAACTTTTTATAACAAATGCTAGCAAAGTTAAAGTTTACTATCTATTGGAAGTTAAATAAATATGTAAGGAATTAAAATGAAAAAAAGTACAGTATTGTCATTAACCACAGCTGCAGTTATTTTAGCAGCATATGTCCCTAATGAGGTAATTCTAGCAGATACACCTAGTTCTGAAGATTCTTTAAAAATAACTGATAAAGAAACAGTAATAGGTAAACAAAACGAAAACAAAGAAAAACTTGAAGATATTCATAATGTTATAGAAACTTCAAAGGATACTGAAGAAAAGAAAACAACAATTATTGAGGAAAAGAAGTTGTTAGTAAAAATCCTGTGATAGATAATAACACTAGCAATGAAGAAGACAAAAATCAAAGAAGAAAATTCCAATCAATCCCAAGGAGATAAAGCGGACTCGTCTGCAAGTAAAGACCCAGAAAGTCCCAAAAAAGAGGATAAACTTGTCTATATTGCTGAATTTAAAGATAAAGCATCTGGAGAAAAAGCAATCAAGGAATTAGCCAATCTTAAGGATACAAAAGTTTTATATACTTATGATAGAATTTTTTAACGGTAGCGCTATTGAAACAACCAAAGATACTCTGGACATAATTAAACTAATAGAAGGTATTTCATCGGTTGAAAGGTCACAAAAAGTCCAACCTATGATGAATCATGCTAGAAAAGAAATTGAGTTGAAGAGGCAATCGATTACCTAAAATCTATCAATGCACCATTTGGGAAAAACTTTGATGGTAGAGGTATGGTCATTTCAAATATCGATACGGGAACGGATTATAGGCATAAGGCCATGAGGATTGATGATGATGCTAAAAGCTCAATGAGATTTAAAAAAGAAGACTTAAAAGGTACTGATAAAAATTTCTGGTTGAGTGATAAAATTCCTCATGCTTTCAATTATTATAATGGTGGTAAAATTACTGTAGAAAAAGCTGATGATGGAAGCGATTTTTTTGATCCACATGGGATGCATATTGCAGGGATTCTTGCGGGAAATGATACTGAAAAAAGATATTAAAAACTTTAACGGAATAGATGGAATTGCTCCTAATGCACAGATTTTCTCTTATAAAATGTACTCTGACGCAGGATCTGGCTTCGCAGGAGATGAAACAATGTTTCATGCTATTGAAGATTCGATCAAACACAATGTCGATGTTGTTTCGATATCATCTGGCTTTACAGGAACAGGTCTTGTAGGTGAGAAATATTGGCAAGCTATTAGAGCATTAAGAAAAGCAGGCATTCCAATGGTTGTAGCTACGGGTAACTATGCGACTTCTGCTTCAAGTTCTTCATGGGATTTAGTGGCAAATAATAATCTGAAAATGACCGATACTGGAAATGTAACACGAACTGCAGCACATGAAGATGCGATAGCAGTCGCATCTGCTAAAAATCAAACAGTTGAGTTTGATAAAGTTAACATAGGTGGAGAAAGTTTTAAATATAGAAATATAGGTGCCTTTTTTTCGATAAGAATAAAATCATAACAAATGAAGAATGGATCAAAAGCTTCTAGTAAATTAAAATTTGTCTATATAGGCAAGGGGCAAGACAAAGATTTGATAGGATTGGATCTTAGAGGCAAAATTGCAGTAATGGATAGAATTTATACAAAGGAGTTAAAAAATGCTTTTAAACGTGCAACGGATAAGGGTGCACGTGGCATTATGGTTGTAAATACTGTCAATTACTACAATAGAGATAATTGGACAGAGCTTCCAGCCATGGGATATGAGGAGGATGAAGGAACTACTAGTCAAGTTTTTTTCAATTTCAGGAGATGATGGTGTAAAGTTATGGAACATGATTAACCCTGATAAAAAACTGAGGTTAAAAGGAATAATAAAGAAGATTTTAAAGATAAATTGGAGAAATACTATCCAATTGATATGGCAAGCTACAATTCTAATAAACCGAATGTAGGTGATGAAAAAGAAATTGACTTTAAATTTGCACCTGACACAGACAAAGAACTTTATAAAGAAGATATTATAGTTCCAGCAGGGTCTACATCTTGGGGGCCAAGAACAGACTTGCTTTTTAAAACCGGATGTTTCAGCACCTGGTAAAAATATTAAATCCACTCTAAATGTTATTAATGGGAAATCAACTTATGGTTATATGTCAGGGACTAGTATGGCAACTCCAATCGTGGCAGCTTCTACTGTTTTGATTAGACCAAAATTAAAGGAAATGCTTGAAAGACCTGTCTTGAAAAATCTTAAGGGAGATGACAAAATAGACCTTACAAGTCTTACAAAAATAGCTCTACAAAATACTGCAAGACCTATGATGGATGCAACCTCTTGGAAAGAAAAAGTCAATACTTTGCATCGCCTAGACAGCAGGGAGCGGGACTAATTAATGTTGCCAACGCTTTGAGAAATGAAGTTGTAGCAACTTTCAAAAAACACGGATTCTAAAGGTTTGGTAAATTCATATGGTTCTATTTCTCTTAAAGAAATAAAAGGAGATAAAAAATATTTTACAATTAAGCTTCACAATGCATCAAACAGACCTTTAACCTTTAAAGTTTCAGCATCTGCTATAACTACAGATGCTCTAACTGACAGACTCAAACTAGATGAAACATACAAAGATGAAAAATCTCCAGATGGTAAGCAAATTGTTCCAGAAATCCACCCAGAAAAAATCAAAGGAGCAAATATTACATTTGAGTATGACACTTTCACTATAGGTCCAAATTCTAGCTTTGATTTAAATGCGGTTATAAATGTTGGGGAGGCTAAAAACAAAAATAAATTTGTAGAATCATTTATTCATTTTGAGTCAGTGGAAGAAATGGAAGCTCTGAACTCCAACGGGAAGAAAATAAACTTCCAACCTTCTTTATCGATGCCTCTAATGGGATTTGCTGGAGATTGGAACCACGAACCAATCCTTGATAAATGGGCCTGGGAAGAAGATTCAAGATCAAAAACAATGGAAGGTTATGATGATGATGGCAAACCGAAAATTCCAGGAACCTTAAATAAGGGGATTGGTGGAGAAGGTATAGATAAATTTAATCCAGCTGGAGTTATACAAAATAGAAAAGATAAAAAAATAGAACATCCCTAGATCAAAATCCAGAATTATTTGCTTTCAATAACGAAGGGATCAACGTACCATCATCAAGTGGTTCTAAGATTGCTAACATTTATCCTTTAGATTCAAATGGAAATCATCAAGATGCTCAACTTGGGAGAGGATTAACACCTTCTCCACTTGTATTAAGAAGTGCAGAAGAAGGATTGATTTCAATAGTAAATACAAATAAAGAGGGAGAAAATCAAAGAGACTTAAAAGTCATTTCGAGAGAACACTTTATTAGAGGAATTTTAAACTCTAAGAGAAATGATGCAAAGGGAATCAAATCTTCTAAGCTAAAAGTTTGGAGCGACTTGAAATGGGATGGACTCATCTATAACCCTAGAGGTAGAGAAGAAAATGCACCAGAAAGCAAGGATACCAAAGATCCTGCTACTAAGATAAGAGGACAATTTGAACCGATTGCAGAAGGTCAATATTTCTATAAATTTAAATATAGATTAACTAAAGATTACCCATGGCAGGTTTCCTATATTCCTGTAAAAATTGATAATACAGCCCCTAAGATTGTTTCGGTTGATTTTTCAAATCCTGAAAAAATTAAGTTGATTACAAAGGATACTTATCACAAGGTAAAAGATCAATACAAGAATGAAACCTTATTTGCGAGAGATCAAAAAAGAACATCCTGAAAAATTTGACGAGATTGCAAACGAAGTTTGGTATGCAGGCGCCGCTCTGGTTAATGAAGATGGAGAGGTTGAGAAAAATCTTGAAGTAACTTATGCAGGTGAGGGTCAAGGAAGAAATAGGAAACTAGACAAAGACGGAAATACTATTTATGAAATTAATGGTGCAGGAGATTTAAGAGGAAAAATCATTGAAGTCATTGCATTAGATGGATCTAGCAATTTCACAAAGATTCATAGAATTAAATTTGCTGATCATGCTGATGAAAAGGGGATGATTTCCTATTATCTAGTAGATCCTGATCAGGATTCATCTAAATACCAAAAGCTTGGCGAGATTCCGAATCTAAATTTAAAAATTTAGAAAATAGAAAAGAGGATAGTCTTAAAAAGATACAACTGAAGTAGAACATCATCAAGAAAATGAAGAGTCTATCGAAGAAAAATCAAGCTTGACTATTCATAAAACTATTTCAACAATTAGAGATTTTGAAAGTAAAGACTTAAAGAAACTCATTAAAAAGAAATTTAGAGAAGTTGATGACTTTACAAGTGAAACTGGTAAGAGAACAGAGGAATACGATTATAAATACGATGATAAGGGAAATATCATTGCTTATGACGATGGTAGTGCCTTACAATATGAAACTGAAAAACTTGATGAAATCAAATCAAAAACTTACGGTGTTTTAAGCCCGTCTAAAGATGGACACTTTGAAATTCTTGGAAAGATCAGTAATGTTTCTAAAAATGCCAAGGTATATTACGGCAATAACTATAAATCTATAGAAATCAAAACCACTACGTATGATTCACACCCAAACACGATCCCATTTGCTTCATACGCTAATATTAATTATATTGTGGATGGATTAGCTTTTGCAGGAGATATGAGATTCTTTGTTAAAGATGATGATCAGATAAAAGCTGAAACTAAAATTAGAATGCCTGAAAAAATAAGGAAACTAAAACAGAATATCCCTATACATCAAGTTATGGGAATGTAATAGAATTAGGAGAAGGTGATCTTTCAAAGAACAAACCAAACAATTTAACGGAAATGGAATCTGGTAAAATCTATTCTGATTCAGAAAACAACAATATCTGTTAAAGGATAACATCATTCTAAGAAAAGGCTATGCACTAAAAGTGACTACCTATAATCCTGGAAAAACGGATATGTTAGAAGGGAATGGAGTCTATAACAAGGAAGATATAGCAAAAAATCCAAAAGGCCAATCCTAATCTAAGAGTCTTATCAGAAACAACAATTTATGCTGATAGTAGAAATGTTGAAGATGGAAGAAGTACTCAATCAGTATTAATGTCGGCTTTGGATGGCTTTAACATTGTAAAATATCAAGTGTTTACCTTTAAAATGAATGATAAAGGGGAGGCAATCGATAAAGATGGAAATCTTGTAACAGATTCTTCTAAACTGGTATTATTTGGTAAAGATGATAAAGAGTATCATGGGGAGGATGAGTCCAACGTAGAAGCTATAAAAGAAGATGGCTCTATGTTATTTATTTATGCAAAACCAGTAAATCTTTCAATGGACAAGAACTACTTTAATCCATCTAAATCTAATAAAATTTATGTACGAAATCCAGAATTTTATTTAAGAGGTAAGATTTCTGATAAGGGTGGTTTTAACTGGGAGTTGAGAGTTAATGAATCGGTTGTAGATAATTATTTAATCTACGGAGATTTACACATTGATAACACTAGAGATTTTAATATTAAGCTTAATGTTAAAGACGGTGACATCATGGACTGGGGAATGAAAGACTATAAAGCAAACGGATTCCCAGATAAGGTAACAGATATGGATGGAAATGTTTATCTTCAAACTGGCTATAGCGATTTGAATGCGAAAGCGGTTGGAGTACACTATCAATTTTTATATGATAATGTTAAACCAGAAGTAAACATTGATCCTAAGGGAAATACTAGTATTGAATATGCTGACGGAAAATCTGTAGTCTTTAATATCAATGATAAAAGAAATAATGGATTCGATGGTGAGATTCAAGACAAACATATTTATGTAAATGGAAAAGAATATAAATCATTTGATGATATTAAACAACTAACAGATAAGACACTAAACATTAAGATTGTTGTAAAAGATTTTGCAAGAAATACAACCGTAAAAGAATTCATTTTAAACAAAGATACGGGAGAGGTAAGCGAACTAAAACCTCATACGGTAACTGTGACCATTCAAAATGGAAAAGAAATGAGTTCAACGATAGTGTCGGAAGAAGATTTCATTTTACCTGTCTATAAGGGTGAATTAGAAAAAGGATATCAATTTGATGGCTGGGAAATTTCTGGTGTCGAAGGGAAAAAAGATGCTGGCTATGTTATTAATGTATCAAAAGATACTCTTATAAAACCTGTATTCAAGAAAATAGAGGAGAAAAAGGAGGAGGAAAATAAACCTACTTTTGATGTATCGAAAAAAGAAAGATAACGTGCAAGAAAATCATAGTCACTTAGATGAAAATTACAAAAGGAGGATTTACAAAGAGAAAATCATTCACACAAATCTGATTCAACTAAGGATGTCACAGCTAAAGTTCCTGATGAAAATGATAAAAACTTTGAAAATAAGAAGGAAGTTTATCTTAATGAACCAGAGAACATAGATAATAAACATACCAATATTGATAGTAAATCAACTACTAACAATGATAGGTTGCCAAAAACCGGAACAGTTAGCGAAGTCTTCATGTCATTAGTTGCCGGAATAATGTTTACCTTAGGTGCGTTTCTTGGATTAAAGAAAAAAGATCAAGATTAAGACAAAGCTATAGAAAAATGGTTTGTGTACTGAGATAGTGTGATGATGAAACAGTTTTGTGAAAATAGCCATTTATAACTCAATTATTTAGTTTACTTTACTATTGATACTCTTTTTTGGATTTATTAATGTACTTAGTTTCGACAACTAATGAATTGATTGAAAGGGTTAGTATTGACAATATTGGTCATATTAATTAGAAAATAGAGTCTATCAAAATTTAAAGGCTAATAGAGGTGATGAGATAATTTCAAGGAATTAAGTAGCGTTTGGTTGCTTAATTCCTTTTTATTATGTGACTATTAGTCCGTTTCGCTCCGAAGGTGCGAAACAAATAAACCACCCGCTATTGATATGCCCCCTGTCAAGTAGACAGGTTAAATATGGCTCTTTGTCAACTGTAGTGGGTGAAGAAAAGCTAACATCTAGAGAGAACCTGATAGGTTTTCTCTTTTTGTATGTTCAGAGTGATGAAAACACGCTTTCTAAAGTTAATAAAATTTCTAAAACCGAAGCCCAGACGTTTAATATTTTTGATAAGCTTATTGGTCCCCTCCAATTTTGCATTTGAGTAATGTGTTTCTAGTGCGTTTTTGATGTATTGTTTGTGTCTAAGGAAGGTCAAGCATAATTAAGATAAGAAAGAGAAACGATATGAAAACCATAATTTTTACATTTCACCCTCAATTAAAAACGGGCTCACGCATTAATAAAGAACTGGCAACAGCTGCTGCTGGAGCTGGTTATGACGTGCGAGATATGTACCAACTGTATCCCAATTTTGACATTGATGTCAAAACGGAGCAAAAGATTCTAGAGGTAAGTGATCGCATTGTACTCCAGTTCCCAATTTATTGGTACCAAACGCCAGCCCTCATGAAACAGTGGTTTGACGTTGTTTTTGAATACGGTTGGGCCTATGGTTCGACTGGTACTGCCTTACAAGGCAAGGAAGTCATGTTGGTAGCTAGTTTTGAAGCTGGGCAATATGACTACACGAGAAACGGCCGCTTCCATGTAACAATTGAAGAGATTTTAAAGCCTATCACTACGATTCAGTATTTGACAGGTCTAACATTTCTGGAACCTCTTATCATAACTGGTACTTTAAACATGGATCAAGAGTTATTATCAAATAAAGTAAATAAATACCTACAAATAATATAAATAAGACATATCAACCCTCTATAAATGGAATATACTTTATTATTTTTCTGTTTCAAACAATAAAGCATCAATCAATATACTTGAATACTAGTGGATATTATTGAGTATATTTCATATTGTCCAATTAGGACAATACATAAAATTTTTCCTCTATACTTTTCCTTAGGAGAAAGATTGATGTACCGACGTTTAAGGGATTTGAGAGAAGACAATGATTTCACTCAAAAATTCGTTGCCGAAAAACTTTCGTTTACTCAACGATATTCAGGAAAGATAAGAAGCATCTGAGTTTAACTTCAGATGCTTCTTTTGGTAGTTATTACATTTAGAATGAATCATGCTTAAAATGTTGCTGATATATTTTCTATTTTATGTTTAAATCTTTTTTTATTTCCATTTTAAGATTTTTGATGAAGACTTGATCACCAAAAGCTTCAGCTAGTACGGTAGCTGTATTATAAAGCTCAGTCGCTTTATCTCTATTGTTCTCATAGAAAAGATAATATTTCGCTTCAAAAATGAGTACGGCGGGTTTGTAAGCATGTTGTAGCGTCTTATCAATAATAGTATGCATTTTATCGACAATAGTTTTCATATTTCTATAATCATGATGCATCACATAGATTCCACCTATAGTTGACAATGCCCCTAGTAGTTCAACATTAACTAGCTCTTCCCCTTGTAATTCTTGATTAATTAATTTACATCGAAAACTTTCAACAATTTCTTCATCATAGTCACCAACTTGACATTGAAAGGTATAGTATTTTATTAGCAGAAGGTCATTCAAGGTGTACTCTTCTTTTTTAATACCTGGTTCAAATAGTCTTCATATACAATCTCAACAAGATCTTCTTTCTTCTCTTCAGATATAAAATTCAGGGTTCTTTCAATGATATCAATGGTTAATAGTTCTTCTTCTGGTAGAATATCAATATAGTTGTCGTAGAGTTCCTCAATATCTTTTAGCTTTTTCTTGATACGTTCGAGGTCGCCATAGACAGGAGACTTCATGAGTTTATATTTAGCCTGATAGTACTCCTCAGGAATGTCTAGTTTTGTTTCACCTAACAAATAGTTGAGGGAAACACCCAATTTATCACTGATGTATTGCAGTTTGACAATGGTTGGTAAAAGAACGACCTAGCTCAATTCTCATCAGTTGTTTTACTGTTAATTCTTCTTCGGTATCACAAACTTGCTCACGTGTTAAACCAAGTCGCTCACGTTCTTCACGAATTCTTTTTCCAATCTCGATTTTAATCTCTTCAGACATCTGTATTTCCTTTGAGTTTTAATTATATAATAATATACCTTAAAAAATCATGTGAATGAAAAGACTCCAGGGATTTGTCTTTTTATGGTTAGAGAAAAGATGGGAATAAACAAAATAACCATCTAACACTCAGTTTAGATGGTTGTGGTTTGGAATTAGGATATTTTTCGTAATCTCTTAGATTGTAGAATGGTCAGTGTAGCAAAGAGGAGCAAACAGGCTAGTAGAGAAAGTGAGCTTGCTATTTGGTCTTGCCACTTAAAGCTTTCAAGCTGGCTTATAGATTTTGTGAACAATCCCATATAACTGTACTTCGTGACATTATCGAAATCTTTACTAATCCCTGAAAGCATTGGAATAAACATACTAATCATTGATACTGGAAGGCTAATTACTTGGGCAGATACTTGAGTTTTACTGATTAATCCGATGAAAAGATTAATCAGCATCATTACTAAAGCTGTAGCAAGCGAGATGATAAGATAAGGACCATAATTATTTTCAATATTAAGTTCGAGTATTCTCGGAATAGCAGTTGTCATAACTAAGCTAATAAGCACTGGATAAAATAAAACTGAAAGAATATAGTTTTTACTGTTAACACCACTTAAAAATAAGGTTCTTAAAATACTTTTTTCCTTTTCTTCGGAAACAATAGTACTGATTGGATTTCCAACTGATAAACTCAAAGATAGGGCTAAACAGTTGACTAATAGATTGACTTTCATTGAGTTGTTTAGGCTACCTTGAATCTCATAGATATGTTTGTAGAGAAAGGCAAACCCTAAAGGAAGGAGAATTTGTAGGATAATGGTTTTATTAGATTTGATAACTCGCTTTCTAAGCCATAGTAAAGATTTTAATTGGTTAAACATTAAGTTTTCCTCCTGTAAGTTGGATGAAGATGTCCTCTAAAGTTGGTTCACATGAGTGGATGGTTTGAATATCTTGAGTAGCACTAATATGATTTAATTCAGAGAAAGGAATCACTTTTTCTTGACCTGAGCAGTAGGTCACTTTTACCATTTTATTTGTATTATATTTCTGAATAAGTTCAGCAGGTTTACCTTCTTCGACAATCTTACCTTTATTTAGAAGTACAATCTTATCGCACAAAATTGTAGCCTCGTGCATGTCATGTGTCGTCAGAAAAATGGTTGTTCCTTGTTGTTTTAGTTCTTCAATAAGAGAATGAATGGTTTGAGACGTTGATGGATCTAGTCCAGAAGTAGGTTCATCAAGAAAGAGAACTTTTGGCTTGTTTATGATAGCTCTCACTAAAAGCATCCGTTGTTTCATCCCTGTAGAGAGCTTTTCTGCCAAGGTTTTACGATGGTCATAAAGACCTACACGTTTTAACAAATCATCAACATACTCTGTCGAAACATTATAGAGTTTTGCGAAGAATAGAAGATTGTCATAAAGTGTCAATTTTTCATAAAACCACTATTTTCAGTGATTAAACCAATCTTTGACAAATCATCTTCTTTTAACTGAAGGGATGATTTGCCCAAAATATAAGTTTCTCCCTGACTAGGAGTGAGTTGACTTGTTAAGATATTGATTGTTGTCGTTTTACCAGAACCTGATGGTCCAAGGAAACCTAGAATTTCACCTTTTTCAACTGTGAAGTTTAGATTTTCGATTGCTTTATATTTTGAAATTCTTTGGTTAACTGTTTTGCTACGATAAGGTTTGTCATATTGATTTCTCCTATTTGATTATATGAACAGTATAAACAAAAAATAACGAATCAAAAGGACATCTATGTCACTTTGATTCGTTACTTGTATCTAAATCATTTTCCATTTCCATTTTAAGATTTTTGATGAAGACTTGGTCACCAAAAGCTTCGGCTAGTACGGTAGCTGTATTATAGAGCTCGGTTGCTTTATCTCTATTGTTCTCATAGAATAGATAATATTTCGCTTCAAAAACAAGTACTGCGGGTTTATAAGCTTGTTGAAGTGTCTTATCAATAAGAACATACATTTTATCAACAACAGACTTCATTTCTTTATAGTCATGATGCATTACATATATCCCAGCTATAGCTGATAAAGCACCTATCAGTTCAACATTAAACAGCTCTTCACCTTGTAATTCTTGATTAATTAATTTTCGTCTAAATTTTTTCAATTTTCTCTTTATCATAGTCATAATCCTGACATCGAAATGCATAGTATGAAATTAATAGAAGGTCATTTAAGGAATATGTTTCTTTTTTCAAAGCTTGAACCAAATAGTCTTCAAATACAGATTCAATAAGACTTTCTTCCTCACTAATCATAAAATTCAGGGTTCTTTCAATGAGATCAATAGCTAAAAAGCTCGTCCTCTGGTAGCACATCAATATAGTTGTCGTAGAGTTCCTCAATATCTTTTAGCTTTTTCTTGATACGTTCCGAGTCACCATAGACAGGAGACTTCATAAGTTTATATTTAGCCTTGTAATAGTCTTCAGGAATGTCTAGTTTTGTTTCACCTAACAAATAGTTGAGGGAAACACTCAATTTATCACTGATGTATTGAAGTTTGACAATAGTTGGTAAAGAACGCCCAAGCTCAATTCTCATCAGTTGTTTGACGGTTAATTCTTCTTCGGTATCACAAACTTGCTCACGTGTTAACCCTTGACGTTCACGTTCTTCACGAATTCTTTTTCCAATCTCGATTTTAATATCTTCTGACATACATAATTCCTTATGATTTAGTTTTTTAATAATAATATAACGTAAAATTGAAATAAAGTCCAAAAGCCATAATAGAAGTAGTGTATAGTAGAATCTAAAGGAGTTTACAATTATGAAACAATCTTGATTTGCGAGGGCGCTAGCCAGCGGATATTCTTCTCAAATATTATTTAGAATATTAAAAATGTTATAATAGGAGATGAGAAAGGGGGAGACGATGATGAAAATTATAGCAATAAACCCTATTCCGTTTAAAAAAGAATGATTGAATTTCTCTTTGATTATCTTTTCATTCTAGCTTATTTAGTTCTTCTGTTTTTAAGTTCGATGCTTATTTACATCATCTTTTTAATGGTGTCCCAGAGTTTACAGAAATTCAGTCGCAGTGGCTTGTATTTTTCACCTCTGTTTTTCCAATCACGCTCCTTTTCACATTCTTGGATTATAAAAATGATGGCAGTTTTGGGAAGGTAAAAGCGGGACTTGAACTTGTCTACCAGAAAAAACAGTGCAGGCTAGCTTGATTAGAAATGTCATCAAATTTTTACCTTGGCAACTCGGTCATATGGGCACGATTCATGGCTTATATAGTGATTTTGATGTGGTATCCATTATCCTTTCTAATTCGGCGACTCTACTTGCAGTTTTGCTACTGGCAATGACGATATTTAGGAAAGATAAGAGGCATCTAGGAGACCTACTAGCCCGTACACAAGTACAACTAAAAGAAGAATAGGGTAGAGATTGTTTATCCTATCCTTAAAGAAAAAGACAAACATAGTTAGGAAGTATTTGTATGAATGAGACTGTTGAGTTTACAAATCTTTGTATGGTAAGAGACGGCGATAGAGTTCTTGTTATTGATCGTAAAAAAAGGACTGGCCAGGCATAACCTTTCCTGGTGGTCATGTCGAAGCGGGAGAATCATTTACGGAAGCAGTAATCCGTGAAGTGAAGGAAGAAACTGGCTTAAGGATTGCTTCTCCCCGGATTTGTGGAATGAAAGATTGGGTAGAAGACGGCATTCGTTATGTAGTTCTCTTTTATAAGACAGAAAAGTTTGACGGAGAATTAATATCCTCTGAAGAGGGGAAGTCTGGTGGGAGGACCTGAAAAAGAATTGCCAAATCTAGACCTCTCTCTAGATATGGAGGATATGCTTCGTATCTTTCTTGAAGAAGACCTGTCTGAATTTTTTCTACTACCAAGATGGAGAAGACTGGAAGTACGATTTAAAGTGAATTTGGATACTGATTCTTTTAATAATTAACTTGATAACTTTTTTAGCAGTTAACCCAATGGTTGGCTGTTTTTCTTTGTCATAAATAAAAATTCGTCATCAATCTTGAGTTGACTTCTTAAAATGTTATAATGAGTGATATAAAACCGTATTTAAAGAAATTGAAGTAGATAGAGGAGTTGTTCAATGTCAAACTTGAATGAAAATTTGCGCATTGTCAGTGTTAGAGAAATGATGGTAGAAAGGTTAGCGATTCCTAATTATCAGAGACCGTATCGTTGGGGAACACAATCAGCACTTAGACTGATCACAGATACTTATGAGGCGTTTAAGAATAGAATTCCAGAATATCGAATGGGGTCTGTTGTACTCCACAGAGAAAACATAAATGACGCATCTTCTAAACTTAATATTGTCGACGGCCAGCAGCGCTTAACAACTCTTTCTATTCTTTTATTTGTGGTGTATGAGATACTTCAAGAGGCATCATATGCTAATCTTTCATCCTTGCTGAATGAGGAATATAATGAACTATCTAGAGAAGCGATCGTGCATAATTTCCAAATCATCAAGCGCAAGCTAAGAGAGTTTGACGGACAAGAAGTTAAAAAGTATGCTGATTATCTTCTTGATAACTGTTCTTTGGTAAAGATTATCACGAATGATGAGCAGGAAGCTTTTTCAATTCTTTGACTCCCAGAATTCTCGGGGAAGGCTCTCTCTCCACATGATTTGTTGAAATCTTATCATTTGAGAGAAATGAATGATGAATCTGAAAGTGATAAGATTGAGATCATACAAGCTTGGGAAAATAAAAATCAAAGCGAACTGGAGGATCTCTTTGCAGACAATCTCTTCCCCTTAGTGAGATGGTATAAGAACAAAAATGGCCTTCATTATTCTACTAAAGATATTCAAACTTTTAAGGGAATTAAACCTTCGAATCCCCATCATTTTGCGACTTATGCTAAAGCCTCTCATCTTTATGTGGAACGTTTTAATGCTGACAAAGTGTATGAGCTAACAACTGGAATTCCTTTGAATGAATTCCAGTTAACCCAACCCTTGATTGCTGGAAAAAGATTCTTTTCATACACTTTGCATTATGCCAACCTCTATAGAGAGATTGTGAACTTGGTCGATAGTAGATTTAATGAAGAAGAGGTCATAAAAAACGGAACTGGTGATCTCTATGTTTATAATCTCTTCATAAATATTTTGATCTTCTTTGTCGATAAATTCAGTATGAAGGAATTGACACCTGCAAGATTGTCTTTTCTACATAGCTGGGCTTATTCTCTAAGATTGATCATGAAAGCAGTCTATAGAGAATCGGTAAATAAGTACGCACAAGGACAATCAGATCGTATCAATAAGGGATTGAATCTCTTTGCTTTGATTTCTGAAATGCAGGATCCGATAGGGTTGGATACCATTGTTTTAGATATTATCTCAAAGGAAGCTTTCCAGAATTCCAACGTGAATAAAAAACGCTATCAAAAACTCTATGATAAAGTATTTGGAGAGGAGGACTAGTCTAATGAGAAGTGAAAAGTATATTCAACCAGATGAATTGAATGTGGACAATGTTTTTGAAAATGTCAACTATGTCATCCCAATCTATCAACGAAATTACGCATGGAGAAAAGATGAAATTGAGCAATTGCTAATGGATATTGATGATCTTGACGAAACTAATTCAAGTAAATATTACCTTGGCAGTTTAGTGGTCAATCAAGTCCAACCTCGAGTTTATGAAGTAATCGATGGCCAGCAACGCTTAACTACTTTGTTTTTGCTTCTTCGTTATCTGGATCATCCTTCTGTAGAAAGAAATCCTTTGAAATTTGAAGCTAGAGAAAAATCGAACATCACTCTAGGTGAGATCGAAACTGTAATGGATAGTAAAGAGCCTTCTCTTTATTCAGAAGAGTTAGTAGAAGGATATGAAATAATTAAGAAATATTTCCAGAGCAAAAATGCTAATGATGATTATAAAAAACGGTTTAGAGATAAGTTTTCTACTGTAACAATCATCCGAACCCAGGTTCCTCAAAATATCGATTTGAATCACTATTTTGAGATCATGAATACTCGTGGAGAGCAATTGGAGCTCCATGAAATTGTGAAAGCAAAGATTTTGGGTGCTATCAAGTCTGAAAATGGATTCAGTGAAGAGGACAAAAAGATAAACTAATTGCAGCTACGATTTGGGATGCTTGTGCACAAATGGACAACTATCTTCAGATGGTTCTCCCAGTAAAAATACGTGAAAAACTATTTAGTGCAAATTGGGATATGCTGAGGGTGGCTGACTTCTCAGATCTTCGTGACATTTTTAATGCAGAAAATAACAGTGATGAGACTCAATTTACCTTAAAAACTATCTTGCAAGCGCCGGATTCTACTGTGTCTAATCAAATTGATGATAGGGAAGAAGAAAATGAACGGTTTGAGTCTATCATTAACTTTCCAAATTTTCTTTTGCAGGTCAATGAAGCCATGGAGATGACTGAGACGGATCGTGATAGTGGATTAGATGATAAGCGATTCCTTGACTTATTAAAGGACAGATGGGCTAGTAAAGAAAAGGCCTTGGAGTTTATCTATGCTCTTTTGAAGTATCGGTATCTATTTGATCGTTATATTATTAAAAGAGAATATATCGGTGAATACAAGGTCGAAGGGAAATGGTCTTTACAAAAGCTCGTCATGTATGAGGATAAAAAGGGGAGAAAACCATCCTATAAATCTACTTTAGACTCAATGGATCAAGAAGAAGGAACGGATAATCAACAATTACGACTCCTAGAATCTTGCCTGCGCGTGACCTATACTTCCCCTAAGACCATGCACTGGATTGCTAGAGTCTTGACGAATGTGAATAAAGAGCAAGATGGCAAACTCCTTATCCCTACCTTAGAAAAGTATTGCTGCAAAAAATTGAATCTTCAGATTATCGAAATCGAAGTGGATTTGGTATCGATCGGATTGTCTTTACTTATTTGGATTATCTGTTGGCGAGGGATAGAGCATCTGAATTTAGCAATTTCCAATTCCAGTTCAGAAATTCTATCGAACATTTCTTCCCTCAGCACCCTATTAACGCTGATAATTCAGTGACTGTTGAAAATAGAGATCTGTTGGGGAATCTTGCTCTCATCACTGTTTCAGCCAATTCAAAGTTTTCGAATCGGTTTCCAATTGAGAAGGTTGAGCATTTTCCAAAAATATAATCCCAAGTTGAAGGCGAAAGTCCCAAGTTGAAAATGGGATAATGTGTCAAAGAGCACAATGCTAAAGAGAATTGTAAAATATAGTGCAACAAAAAAAACTCATAGCCTTTCATTGGTGTAAACTGTAAGTAACCACACAAACAGAACCCGAGGAAAAACTATGAGCTACTTCCATCTTACCATAACCGACCGAATAAAGATAGAAGCCTACTTAGAATTAGATTTGAAACCTTGCCAAATTGCAAGTAAACTTGGCGTCCATAAGTCTACCATTTCAAGAGAATTAAGACGATGCCAAAATGGTTATTCCGCAACCTCAGCACAGGAACAGTACGATCACAGGTCTAAGCAAAAAGGTCGGAAGTCTTGTTTGACACCAGAGTTGAAAAAGGAAATTGAGAACGGTTTAAAATCCTCCTGGTCGCCTGAACAGATTTGTGGCCGCTATCAGCTTGAACAAAAGCCAATGGTAGCTTTTAAAACCATCTATAATTGGCTCTATGCTGGTTTGATTGATCCGGATTTGAGCGTCCTGCGTCGAAAGGGAAAAAGTCGACAGCCCAAAGAAACACGTGGAAGATTTAGGATTGGTACGCCAATTTCCAAACGTCCTAAAGAGGTCCGTAATCGTGAAACTTTTGGGCACTGGGAGCTTGATACTGTGGTGTCTTCCAGAGGCGAAAGCAAGGGGTGTTTAGCGACCTTTCTGGAGCGAAAAACGCGTTTTACTTAGCTTTCAAGATACCAGACAGAACAGCCAAATCCATGTTTTCAGCCATCAAACAACTTTGTAAGGCTATTTCCAAAAGAGACTCTTAAAACCTTGACTTCAGATAGGGGAAACGAGTTTGCCTGCTATCCTCAGGTAGAGAATTTAGGAATTCCCTTTTTTCTTTGCGGACGCCTATTCATCCTGGCAAAGAGGAGGCAATGAAAATGCAAATGGCTTACTAAGAGAATATTTCCCAAAGAAAACAGATTTAGCGACTATCTCTGATGAGGCTTTGAACAAGGCGTTATATGATATCAATCACAGACCACGAAAATGTTTACCTTACAGAACTGCTTGTGAAGCTCTAGAGGATGAGTTTGACTAAATGTTGCACTTATTCTTGCAATTTATCATTTTTAATCGAAATATGAATCTTTCGGGTGGGTCCTGGATGTGGAGTGCTAGCCTTTTGATTTTACTGGCTGCTTTTGCCTAGCCTTTTGGGATTCTTTGGGATTGCTATTGTAACCATTGGTATTATTGGAAATAGCCTGCTAACAGGCTCAGATTAAGCATAAGTATGAGACTTTCGAATGGCAAATTCGGAAGTTTTTCATTTATATGAAAAATATTATAGAAAAAAATGCGACATTTTCAGATTATAGTGCTATAATGATATTAAAAGTAAGCGTTTACCTTTTTAATGTAAACCCTAAAGATATTTCCGGAAACTTTGATAGGCTTATTAATAAAGGCGAATGTATTGACTTTGAATTTTCATGAAAAATGAGTTAACATTTAATGTTGCTCTAAAGAAGGAGAAGAGTCATGAATGATACTGTTTGTAAAAATTGGTTTATGCGTAAAAGTGGGAAAACTTGGGTCTATGGTTGTGCCTTGGTAAGTTTTGCAGGTTTGGCCCTGGCTAGTCCTGTCTATGCGGACCAAGTGGAACAGGCAACTGTGAGCCCAACACTTCAAGAAGTGGTAACTCAAACTGACCATCAACTTGCCCCTCAAGTGGAGCTTGCACCTAGCACGACCAAGGAAGTCCCCCAAGTGATAGAGCCTAGCCCGTCTCTTGTTTCCGAATCTACTAAAACAGCTCAAGAGAATCCCACTCAGCCTAGTCCTAATCAGCCAAAAGAAGTACAATCACAGGCTAGTGAGGCTGAGAAAGTAACTAACCAAACGCAAGAAGCCGATTTGAATCAGACCAATCAAGAACAATCTCCAGTTGTAACGAATAGCACCAGTCCTGTTCTTGTGACAGAGGAAAAAATGGATTTGCCTAATAATGAAGCAGTTACCAATCTTGAAGGGATGACCGCAGACCAAAATGGTCACTGGGAAATGCAGGCTGACGGTATTCATTCAGAAGCCAAAGACAAGGGAGACTCTTTCCTTTATTCTCAATCCGAGGGTAAGAATTTTATCTATTCAACAGATGTGACCTTCAAAGGAAGCTGGTGGTGCCGCTGCCCTCATTTTCCGTGGTAACAATGATAGTAGCGATAAAAATATGTACGGGGTCAACGTAGACTCTGGTAACCATAAGGTTAAGTTTTGGCGTTGGGTCAATAATCATGATATTCAACTTGTAGATGAAAAAGATGTAACACCAACTGCCGATGAAACCTACAATCTTAGAGTAGTTGCGGCTAATCAGTGGCTATCTTACTATGTCAATGATGTGCTTGTCGCAAGTACAGGTGACGCTGTTCTTCAAAAAAGTGATAAGGGTCAACCTCAAGTCCTTCCAGAAGGTTACTTTGGACTTCTTAATTGGAATGCCAATGTCATTTTCAAAAACACCCGCTATGTTAATCTTGATGATGCCAGTCTTCCTTTGATTGACAATCTTGTGGTGACCTCAAAGACAGGTTCTGTTGAAAAACAAGCCCAATTCTTCTCTGAAGAACCACTCCATATCCAATATGTGGGACACAATGCAGAGACAGTAGGCTTTGACATCACTAAGCATAATCCAAATGCTGTTATCAAGGTAGAAGATGCCAAGGGAAATGTCTACACAGATATTTCACAATTGCCAGTGGCTGTAGGTGCCAATTACTTTATTATTGAAAGTAGTATGACTGATTCACTAGGCCGTCCTGTGACCTTGACTTATCGTGTTAATATCCACCGCAGACAGAGTGATGATGTGTATTACAACGAGCTTTATCGTGATCAGTATCATTATTCTGTCAAGGATGGCTGGGCTAATGACCCTAATGGTTTGGTTTTCTACAAGGGACGTTACCATCTCTTCTATCAATTTTACGATGATACCAAATGGGGGCCAATGCACTGGGCCCATGCGACAAGCCGAGACTTGCTACATTGGGATGAAGAGCCGATAGCCTTCTATCCAGATGCGACAGGTCACATGTTCTCAGGCTCTGTCGTGGTTGATAGTACCAATAGTTCAGGCCTCTTCAAATCTCCGGAAGGTGGCCTGGTAGCTATTATCACTTCAAATGGTAATGGGCAACGGATTGAAATTGCCTATAGTGAGGACGAGGGTAGAACTTGGCAAAAATATGACAAGGTAGTTGCCGACTGGTCTCAGGACCCCTTCAAAACCAAGATTTCCGTGACCCTAAGGTTTTCCGCTGGGATAACCAATGGTTTATGGTCCTTGCAGGTGGTCCACTCCGCATTTATTCATCACAAGACTTGAAGAACTGGCAAGTGGAAACAACCTATAAGGATTTGCATACGGAATGTCCTGACCTCTATCCGATTGTAGCCAATGATGGCGCACTCAAGTGGGTCCTCTCACGTGGCGGTCGTTCTTACAAGGTTGGTGATTTTAAACAAGTGGATGGCAAGTGGGCCTTTGTAGCTGATGATGTTTACCAAGATCATGACGAGATCATGAATTTTGGTAAAGATTCCTATGCTGCCATGACTTATTATGTTCATGATTTTGGAACAGCTGACCATCCAAACATCCCACAATTGACTGAAATTAACTGGATGAACACTTGGGAAGATTATTGCAATCTGGTTGCAGATACTGTAGGTCAAAAATTTAATGGTACCTTTAACCTTAACCTTGACCTTGGTTTGGTTAAATCAGGCGATCGTTACCTTTTAACCCAAACCCCTGTTAAGGCCTATGAAAGCCTTCGTGACACAGACAACGCTCAGTATTTTGAAAATGTCATAGTAGCTTCTGATAATGAATTGCTTAAAGATTTCAAAGGTGACACTTATGAAGTGGTTTCTCACTTTGTACCAGGCAAGGACACGACAGCAGTTGGATTTAACCTACGCGTCGGTGATGGTCAAGCTACTAAGGTCATTTACGATTTAACTAAAGGAAACTTTGTCTATTGACCGTAGCCAATCTGGTACTATCCTTTCAGATGCCTTTACTAAGGTTAATAGTCAACAAGTGACTCGCAATGAAGATGGTTCAATTGATTTGCATCTTTATGTGGACCGTGCGAGTGTGGAAGTCTTTGCTAAGGGGAATACGGTAGCTGGTGCTAATCAGATTTTCCCAAGCCCAAGAGCCGTTGGAGCGAGCGTCTTGGTTGAAGGTGGTCCAGCCAAAGCAAACATTGCTATCTACCCAATTAAGAGTACTTGGACTGACAAGAAGGAAGTCACTAAGGCTGTTGCCATGAACACCACAGTTGCAGGTCATTTGGCTCTTGAAGTTGGTCAAAGTAAGGACTTGCAGGTTTATCTCGCACCGGCTTCTGAAGAGCAAGATGTGACATGGACAGTAAGTGATCCAAGTTTGGTGTCCTATACTGAACATGACAATAAACTTTCTCTTAAAGCCCTTCACAAAGGTCATCTCACTGTCACAGCAACTTCAGTTGAAAACCCATCATTGACCAAGACCTTTAATATTGACATTACGCTCAACAATTTTGCGACCAACCTTAAAGGCTTAAAGGCTGTTACTGGTAATTGGTATATTGATGACGATACCCTTTACGATAGCAATGTCAGTGCCAATGACTTCTTCATGGCCTATGAAAGTAATGGCTTCAAGCAATTTGACTATGATATCGATGTCAAATACCAACATGGTTTGGTCAACCTCTTTGTAGCTGCGGAACGTGAAGAACCAGGTCGTGCCTACTCTGTTCAATTTGCTGACAATGATACTGTTCGTCTCTTCCGTTTTGGTGGTGAAACCATCGCTGAAGCTCATTTGGATAAGGCTATCAATGACGGTCAGTACCACCATGTCAAGGTTGTGAAAGGCAAGGACACAATGACAGTCTATGTCGATGGCAAGGAAGTGCTCCATCATCAATTTGATGCTGTGGATAATTACTTCAATCAAGCCCATGTAGGTGTCGGTCTCTGGGATGGAGCAGTAGAATTCAAAAACTTCTTCGTAACTGAAAAATGACAAACACAAGCAGTGACACTACTGACGAACCAATCAAACCTGATCCTCAGCCAGAACCAAGTCCAGAGCCAAATCCGGAAAATAAACCAGTTGAGCCTGAGCATCAACCAGAGGTTGCTCCAGAGACTGAGCCAACTGGACAAAATAATGGTCACGATAGTACAAACACAGTGCCAGATCCATCTCAGGATAATACGGGTAAGCAAGAAGAAAGTAAGGCTCCAGTGGAAATACCTAAGACTGTCGCTCCACTTGTTGAGAATCTCCTCAAAAAATTCAACGCATTTAGTCTCTCAACCTTCCTTGCAAGTATTGCCAAAGAAACATGGCACTTTTTAACAAAATGGCTATTTAGCTAAAATCAAAACGTTGAAAAGGCTATGTAAGAAGAAAAACTTAGAAGTATGAGTGCTTCTAAGTTTTTTTTTGTTTCTACTAAAAATTATCCAAAAATTTCTTTTGCGAGAGCTTTTCCTTTCGGAGTTGCTGCTAAGCCACCTTCAGCAGTTTCACGAAAGGCAGTTGGCATAGCTGAACCAACCTGATACATAGCATCAACGACCTGGTCGACTGGAATGGCTGATGTGATGCCTGCCAAGGCCATGTCAGCAGCTACTAGGGCAAAGCTTGCCCCCATAGCATTACGTTTGACACATGGGACCTCAACCAATCCGGCTACAGGGTCGCAAATGAGTCCCAACATATTCTTAAGCACAAAGCAGATGGCCTGGCTGGCTTGGAAAGGTGTTCCACCAGCAGCCATTGTAATAGCGGCAGCAGCCATAGCAGAGGCGGAACCGACTTCAGTTTGGCAGCCTCCCTCGGCACCAGATATCGAGGCATTATTTGCGATGACTAAGCCAAATGCACCAGCAGTAAAGAGAAAATCCAATTGTTGTGATTCGGTTAAGCCCAGTTTTTCGATAGCAGTTGTAAGAACAGCAGGTAGACAACCAGCTGATCCAGCAGTTGGTGTGGCACAAACCAAGCCCATCTTGGCGTTAGATTCATTGACTGCCATGGCATTTCTAGCAGCACCTAAGACGGCAGAATCAGCCAAGGTCTTTCCATTTTGATATAGGCATCCAGTTTGGCAGCGTCTCCCCGGTTAAGCCAGTTGGTGATTTCTCAGGAGACAAACCAGCCTGAACAGACTCCTTCATCACTTCTAGATTTCGAGTCATGAGAGCAAGGATTTCATGACGTTCTCGTCCAGTTAGCTCTGTCTCTGTAGCGATCATGAGCTCTGCGATATTACCTTGGTAATCTCGGTCAGCTTGTTGAACTAATTCTTCAATACTGTAAAACATGGAAGCCTCCTCTTAACTGAAAAAAGTTGACATTATGTAGATGAGGAATTCTAGCGATTTCAGTGACGGCCTCATCACACTGGTGCGAGTCAATTTCGATAATCATAATGGCCTTTTCACCGGCGTTTTCCCGAGTAACAGTCATTTGAGCGATATTGATACCATAACGAGATAAAATATCGGTCACAAGAGCAATCATTCCTGGAACATCTTGGTGAACAATAATAAGTGTAGGTGTATTTATTTTGAGGTTGACCGCAAAACCATTGAGCTCAGTCACTTGGATATTCCCTCCACCTATGGAAACACCAGTGGCAGAGATAGTTTTTGTAGCATTTTTTAAGGTGATACGAGTCGTATTGGGGTGTGGCGCATTACTATCCTTGTTAATTTTCCAGTAGACCTTAATGCCTTTTTCGTATGCGATATCCAGAGCGCGTGGGATGTCAGGGTCGTCCGTTTCCATACCTAAAATACAAGCTACTAGAGCCACATCAGTCCCGTGACCTCGATAGGTTTTGGCAAAGGAATTAAAAAGTTGAAATTCCACCTCAGTCGGTGTTTCACCAAAAATGGCAGAGACAATCTTTCCAATACGAACAGCTCCTGCAGTATGACTATAGGAAGGTCCTACCATGACAGGACCTATAATGTCAAAAACGGATTGAAATTTTAAATTTTTCATAACACGCCTCGTTTGATTAATATTGCATTTTACGTATACAAAGAACTAGAGAGATTCGCTGTTTAAGTAAAAATCTATTGAAACTAAAAAATAACTTATTTTAAGCTTTCTTTAAGGTTCAATGGATATAATAGCAGTCTATTAAGTAAGCAATACTTATTTTTCATAAATCTGAGAGGGTGGCCTGCGGGTCGCCCTTTTGTGTTTCTTTGTTTATATATAGCTGGATTGTGGTAAAATAGAGCCTAAAGATTTCCAGTTAGAAAGGATATACCATGACCTACACGCATTTACTTTTCGACCTTGACCACACCCTCCTAGATTTTGACCGTGCTGAAGATTTGGCTTTGACCTACCTTCTTGAAAGGGGCTGGGGTGGCTTCACGAGATCTTAAAGTTTACAAGGATCACTATATCCCCATGAATCGTTCCATGTGGGAAGATCTCAATCATGGTTTAATCACTAAGCCGGAATTGCTTCGCACGCGCTTTTCTCGTCTTTTTGACCATTTTGGACAGGAGGTTGATGGCAGTCACTTAGCAGGCCGTTACCAACATTTCTTGAGTCAGCAGGGGCAGGAGTTGCCTCAGGCCCATGCTTTCTTATCAAATGTTAAAGACCGAGGCCACATGATATATGCAGCGACTAACGGTGTTAGCTATATCCAACGTGGTCGTCTGCAGGCTTCGAGTATTTTACCTTTCTTCGACGATGTTTTCATCTCTGATGAGGTGGGTGCCCACAAACCGTCTACAGACTTTTTTGAAAAAATTGCGGATCAGGTGAATGACTTTCATCCCGATTCGGCCCTCATGATTGGTGATAGTCTAACTGCTGATATTCAAGGTGGTAATAATGCAGGAATTGACAGCATTTGGTTTAATCCAAAAGGTTTGGTTAATGAGACTCCAGCTGTTCCAACCTATCAAGTCAAAAACTACCAAGAAATTTTGACGATTTTGAGCAAATAGACCTCTTTTCAAATTGTATTTACCCATGACTATTAAGAGCTTTTTAGCTCTTTTTTTTGCTACAATGAAAGCATGAATAATCTGATTAAACATAAGCTGGAATTGCTCCCAAACAACCCGGGGTGCTATCTCCACAAGGACAAATTCGGCAATATTATCTATGTCGGTAAGGCTAAAAATCTAAAAAAATCGTGTGCGTAGCTATTTTCGTGGAAGTCATGATACTAAGACGGAGCTTTTGGTATCTGAGATTGCAGACTTTGAATTTATCGTAACCGAGTCCAATATTGAGGCCCTGCTTTTGGAAATTAATCTTATCCAAGAGAATATGCCTAAATTCAACATCCGCCTCAAGGATGACAAGTCTTATCCATTTATCAAGATTACTAAGGAGCTCTATCCAAGGCTCTTGATTACCCGCCAGGTTAAGAAGGATGGCGGTCTCTATTTTGGTCCTTACCCAGACTCTGGTGCGGCCAATGAAATCAAGAAGCTTTTGGACCGTATTTTCCCCTTTAAGAAATGTAAAAATCCGGCCAATAAGGTCTGTTTCTATTACCATATTGGCCAATGTAATGCCCACACCATCTGTCACACCACTGAGGACTATTGGCAAGGTTTGGTTGAGGATGTCAAGAATTTCCTAAACGGTCATGATGATAAAATCGTTAATCAGCTTAAGGCCAAGATGAAGGATATGTCTGACCAGATGGAGTTTGAGCGTGCTGCGGAGTATCGCGATTTGATTGAGGCGGTTTCGACGCTTAGGACCAAGCAAAGGGTTATCCGTCAAGACATGCAGGACCGTGATATCTTCGGTTACTACGTGGATAAGGGGTGGATGTGTGTTCAGGTTTTCTTTGTTCGCCAAGGGAAACTCATTCAGCGTGATGTCAATATGTTCCCTTATTATAATGATGCTGAGGAAGATTTTCTAACCTATATGGGTCAGTTTTATCTGGATAGTCGTCATCTCAAGCCTAAGGAGATTTTCATTCCAGGAGACATTGATCAAGAGTCTGTTGAGGCTCTAGTTGGAGATGAGGTCAAGGTCTTTAAACCTCAACGTGGAGAGAAGAAGCAGTTGGTTAATCTGGCGACGAAAAATGCCCGCGTCAGTTTGACCCAAAAAATTTGATCTCCTCGAAAAAGACTTGGCTAAGACCCAAGGAGCTATTGAAAATCTAGGCAAACTCATGGGGATTCCGACATCGGTCCGTATCGAGTCTTTCGATAACTCTAATATCATGGGAACTAGCCCTGTCTCTGCCATGGTTGTCTTTGAAAATGGTAAACCTAATAAAAAAGAGTACCGCAAATACAAGATTAAGACTGTTGAAGGCCCTGACGATTATGCCAGTATGCGTGAGGTCATTCGTCGTCGCTATAGTCGTGTCAAACGTGATGGTTTAACGCCACCAGACCTCATTATCATGGATGGTGGTCAAGGTCAGGTCAATGTCGCCAAGGATGTGCTTCGCAAGGAACTCAATCTATCTATCCCAGTTGCAGGTCTTCAGAAAAATGACAAGCACCAAACCAATGAATTGCTTTTTGGAGATCCTTTGCGAGTCATTGATTTGCCACGTCAATCCGAGGAATTTTTCCTCCTTCACCGTATTCAGGATGAAGTGCACCGCTTTGCCATCACCTTCCATCGGCAAGTCCGTAGTAAGAATAGTTTCAGTTCTAAACTTGATGGCGTGGAGGGGTTAGGACCTAAGCGCAAACAAAAACTTCTCAAACACTTCAAGTCTATGACAGCTATCCAAAAAGCCAGTGCCGAAGACATTCAAGCTCTTGGAATCCCTGAAAAAAGTAGCAGAGGCTCTGTTAGATAAATTAAATGATAACAATTAAGTTAGACTTTTCAAGTAACTCAGAAAAACTTGGTAGGGTGATTGATAATTCAATGATTTCCTAGGAATTCAGGTCTTCTCTTTTTTATTTTTAGAGTGATGAAGACACGTTTCTTAAAGTTG
>VOFH01001174.1_pt1 | contig 48000 bp, 77 predicted proteins | sample 5384091 | NCBI WGS metagenome assembly VOFH01 (sample SAMN12384727, study PRJNA508395) | human gut metagenome | isolation source: healthy gut G | host: Homo sapiens
CCGCGCGCGATCGGCGCGCGGTTACAAATCCCGTATTGCTGAACGTCGATACATTCGGAGTTTATCATAAGTTGAATATTTCGCTTGTAGCGGGCGACGTTTTAACCGTTTCCACGGGCGGTGAAGCCGTGAAGCTGAACCGTGGCGGCATCGATTACAGACGCGTTCCGCTATCGACGTTGATAGTTCTGTATTTGCAGATCGCCGTGGGCGACAATCTCTTCCGTTATTCAGCGGACGCGAACGCCGAAAAATCTCGAAGTTTCGATCTATCACAATAACTTGTATTTGGGGTAGCGCGGTGGAATTATACGTTTATAGCCGCGATATGACACTTCAAGGGATCGTCGAAAGATTTCGTCCCTTGATATGGACGCGGCGTTATTGGAGTTGCGGCGAATTCAAGTTGCTTGTTCCCTTCATTTGAGGGAACACGCCCGCTTGCTGGTGAAGGAAAATCATCATCAAGCGCGGCGGCAACGAAGCGGCGGAAATCCGCTATATTCACATCAAAAAGATTCACAGGGCATGGAGGAAATAGAGGTTCAAGGCAAGTTTTCCTTCTTTCGTGGATCGGCAAGCGCATTTTGACAACGCAGATCATCACGAAGGACACGACACAGAACATTCTATACGCCATTGTGAAGCAGACTTGCACGAACGCAGGAGCGGCGCGCAATATCCCGAATTTCAGCATATCCACGACAGACGCAGACACCGGAAGCGGGCAGATCGACTATACTTCGGAGCAGTACGCGAACGCCCAGCTTGCGGCGGAAACGGCGGCGAAGGCGGCGAAGCTGGGTATTCGGGTTCTGACAAATGCCCGCACGGGCAAGCATACCTTTCCGTTTACGAAGGGCGCGATCTTACGGCGGGCAATACCGCAGGGAACGCGCCTTGTATCTTTTCGCAGGAGTTCGACAACATCATTGGAACAGGAATACACGAACAGCGTTGAAAACCTTAAAAACAACGGCTTACGTCGGCGGAGAGGAAAAAAGAAGGCGTAACGCGGAAGGTTGCCGAAGTCGGCGGCAGTTCGACGGGGCTTTCCGCGACAGTTTTCATCAATGCAACGGACATCGTGCAGGAATACGAAAACGAGCGGGCAGACGTAACGCTTACCAACGCGCAATATTTAGCGCTTCTTTCCGCGCGCGGCGTTGAAGAGCTGGAGCAATACGCGGAAACGCTTGCTTTCGGATCGAAGATCAACACGAACGCGAATTTGAAGTACGGCACGGACTACGATTTGGGCGATCGGGTAACGCGTGTATCAATAAGCGCTGGAACGTCCGCATTGACGCGTTCGCATAACGGAGATCGCGGAAACCTACGAAACCAGCGGCGAAGAAATAGATATTACCTTCGGCGAGAGCTTGCCCGCGCTTCTGACACAAATTCGGCAGATTACGAAATAAAGGAGGGCTTCACAGCATGGAAAATCAAGTTTCTTCAACAGCGTTTCGCACGATCGCACGTACAAAGCGGAGGATTGGGCGGAATACTTTGCTTCGTTCATCGGGAACGGCGTTTTCCCCGTCCCTTCGACGGGGCTTCAAGTCGTCGCAAACGACGGAATGAAGCTGAACGTAAAAACGGGCAAAGCGTGGATCAACGGTTACTTCTACTTCCAACACGGGCGATCTTGCCGTCGAGCTTGACACGGCGGACGGACAGTTGAACCGCGTTGATCGCGTTGTCGTCCGCTGGGACTTAACAAACCGCGTTATGTCGGTGAAGGTAAAATCTTCTTCGTTCAGCGCGTCCCCTACCGCGCCCGCATTGCAGAGGGACGCGGACATTTACGAGCTTGCGCTGGCGGACATCTACGTGGGCGCGGGCGTAACAGCAATCACGCAAAGCAAGATCACGGATCAGCGCTTGAACACGTCGCTTTGCGGCGTTGTTGCCGCCGTCGTTCAGCAGATCGACACGGCGGCTTTTAACGCACAGCTTCAAGCGTGGTTCGCTGAATATCAATCCCTTTCGGCGGCGGAGTACAACACGCTTGTTTCGTATATGAATTCGCTGAAATTGCAGGGTAACACGCAGTACGAAGCGTTCGAGCAACACATGGCGGATTTTGAAACACAAGCGGCGGCGGACTTCAACGCGTGGTTTAACGGCTTGCAAAACGTCCTTGACGATAACGCGGCAACAAACCTTCTGAACATCACGAACGCGCTTGACGCGCGCGTGGATATGCTGGAAGCGGTGCTTTTCAATGACATTACGACAAATCCGTTCTTGATCCTCTTCGATGATCTCGACGGCGTAACGTCTACGAGCATTTGGAACGAGAGTTTGCAGAGGATCGAATGTTGACGCGGTACGCTTGCACGGTGGCGGAATTATCGTGCGTGATCGGAAACATCTTCGCGGAGCTTTCCCCGCCATGCGCGGCTTGCGGCGCGGAGGTATTACGGATCACAGGAACAACGGTTACAGGGAACGCGGCAACGCTGACCGTTACCGAAGCGGGCTTCGATTTCGACGGGTGCGCCGACGATACCGCTATGATCGAGAGAATGCGGAAAGGACGGTGCATATATGCAAAGACCGGGCAGGAGCGGAAAGAACCGACGGAATTCAACGTGATTGTGAAAGCGAAAGACCTTGTAAAGCACACCTTCACGATCACGAATTCGACGGAGCGCTACCCGAAGAAATACCGTTTTACGCTTGTAAACAGGATACAGGATAAAGCGGTGGACATTTACGAATGGCTCCTTGAAGCGAACGAATTAGACCTTCGGGACGCGCAGGAATACAGACAACGGCAGAAGCTACAAGCAAAGGCGCTGACCTATTGCAAGGAGCTTCTATTTTTCATAGAGCTTTCGCAGGAAATGGGCTTTATTTCTATGAGCAGTTGCGAATATTGGTCAAAACTTGCGCTTGAAGTGAAGTACATGACGACCGCGTGGCAGAAGCGGGACAAAACGAGAGTTTGAAAAACGTTCGGGGTACATCTTGATACGCCTAATTCGTCGAACGCCAACAACGTCCGCAACGTCAATTCGGACGGCTCTTTGCACAACAACAACGCGTACAACGGCAACAATGGCGTTCGCCCGCTTCGGTGGACTATGTGAACGAGTAGGCACAGCCGAAAGCAGAATACCACCATCAAAGGAAGGTGTATCCGTCGCCGCTATCCACGGCGGGGACGAATACAGGATCGCCGATACCGGAGCATACCGCCTTCCGGCGGCTGGCAAAGGTTATAAACAGCGAGGATTTTTATTATGACAGACTTTGAAAAGATACACAGTTTTGAAAGCCTATACAATGCCTACCGAAAGGCGCGGCAAGGCAAGAGGTGGAAAGGAGCGGCGGCAAAGTTTGAAGTTAATCTTCTTGAAGCGCTGAACCTATTAAGCGCGCAGATCAGAACGAAGCGCTATACCATGTCCCCGTATAACACGTTCGAGGTATACGAGCCGAAGCGCCGCGTGGTTATGTCGAACAGCTACAAAGACAAGGTTGTTCAACATTCGCTTTGCGATAACGTGCTTGAACCGATTTTGACACGATCGTTCATTCGCGATAACTACGCGTCGCAGGTGGGGAAAGGTACGCATTACGGGTTAGACAGGCTTCAAGAGTTCATGCGGAGGTTTTACAGGAAGAACGGAATTGACGGCTGGATACTGAAAGGCGATATTTCAAAATATTTCTATTCGATCCGGCACGACGTTTTGAAAACCTTAATCCGCGAGAAGATAACCGATCCGGACGTTTTGTGGCTTGTCGATCTTATCATCGACAGCACCGAAGGCAACGTCGGAATACCGATCGGCAATCAAACTTCACAGCTTTTCGCCCTTCTCTACCTTGACGGGCTGGATCACTTCGTAAAGGAAAAGCTGGGTATCAAATATTACGGGCGCTATATGGACGACTTCTTTTTGATCCATCACGACAAAGCATATTTGCAGGAGTGCCGGAAGCAGATTGAAGCGTTCGTACAGGCGCGCGGGCTTTCGCTGAATGCGAAAACAAATATCTTTCCCTTAAAACACGGCGTTGATTTCTTGGGCTTTCATACATACTTGACCGAAAGCGGCGCGGTGATCCGCAAGGTGCGCCGCAGGAGCAAAAACAATATGAAGCGGAAGTTGAAGAAATTAGCCGCCCTTCACGCGGCGGGACGGATCGACGCAAAGACCGTTGAACAATCCTATCAAAGCTGGAGAGGACACGCCGAAAAGGGAAACAGCTATCACTTGATCCGGCGGACGGATCATTATTACAACAGCTTAATGAAATCAAAGGAGGCGGCACAATGTCAAAAACATTAGGCAGTTTGACGGTGGGCGCGAAGATTGAAGTTCCGGTTCTTTCGGCGTATCAATCACGCTTCGGATCGAAGATCGTTTTCAAGATCGCCGACAAGAACCACAGCGGCTACCCGTCGAATTCCGTAACGCTGATTACGGAAAAAATCATTCAGTTAATGTGCTTCGACGCAAAGGAAGCAAGCAACAGCAACAGCGATCGGAAACAATACGGCAATAACCGCTATCAGCATTCAAACATTCTGCAATGGCTGAACAGTAACGCGGCGGCGGGCGCATGGTACAGCGCAAAGCACAGCGCGGACGCGCCGCCTACAAACGCGAACGTATGGAACAATTACAACGAATACGACGCGTGGGCGGGCTTCCTTGCTATGCTTGATCCGAAGTTCGTTGCGGAGCTTTGACAACAACGCAGACCGTCGCAAGGAACACCGTTACCGACGGCGGAAGTTATGAAACGGTAACGTCAAAATGTTCCTTCCGTCCACCACCGAAGTGGGGCTTGCGAATGAAAACAATATCGCAGAAGGAACGCTTCTTGCGCTATTCAGCAACGACGCTTCCCGCGTCGCTTATCCTACGGCGCAATGCGTGAGCAATTCGGAGTACACGAACAGCAATTTCAGCACGTCAAAGGGCTGGTATTGGTGGCTTCGTACGCCTTATTCGTCGAACGCCTACTACGTCCGCCACGTCTATTCGGACGGCTCTTTGAACAACGGCAACGCGTGCGGCGGCGACGGGGGCGTTCGCCCGCTTTGTAATCTTAAATCTTCTATCTTGGTATCTGACAGCCCGAACAGCGACGGAAATTATACGGTAATCTACAATTCCGCGCCTTCCGCGCCGCCCAGCATTACCGCGCCCGCAACGTGTTACAGCGGACAGAACATCAACATTTCTTGCGCGGCGGCGACCGATCCGGACGGCGACGCGCTGACCTATTGTTTCGAGCGCTCATACAACAGCGGCGCGTGGACACAGGTTCAAGCGTCCGCAAGCAGGACGTTCACGGAAGCGGTAATGACGGCGTGGAACACGTTAAAATACCGCGTCCGCGCAAAAGGACAGCTACGGCAATTATTCCGCGTACACCACAAGCGGAGATATTGCCGTAATCCATAACCAGCCGCCCGTGATTTCCGGCAGTAATGCCGATCTTGGGATCAAGCGCCGATTTCACCTATCAATACAGCGTAACCGATCCGGACAATGACGTGGTGAACGTCGTTGAAAAGATCGACGGAAAGACAATCGCGACGAAGAACGCGATCACGCTGGGCGCGACGCAGACGCTTTCCGTTTCCGGAAACACCTTCACGGCGCTTACGAACGTAAAGCACACGATCACGATTACGGCGACCGACAGCGCGGGGAATAGCGCCGTCCGGACGCTGACGTTCCAAAGTCGATTGCGGGCTTCGTTATCACGCTTTCCGCGCCGCTGGAACCAACAGCCAGCCGACACGCGCGAATATCAAGGTAACGCGAGATATTCCGGCGGGCGGCACGTTCAAGGTTGAAGCGACGAACAATCCGTTTGACGCTTCCCCCGTTTGGGAGGATTGCACGAACGCGGTTGTTCAAGGCGTTGCACACGTTTTCACAAATAAGATCAACACGGCGGCACAGTACGGAATGAATATCCGCGTAACCGTCCAGCGCGGCGACGCGCTGACCGCTGCTGGGTATCGGGGATCGGGGGAATTTTGAATGAGCGTAATTCACAAGAAGAGCAACGGCGGAGCTTCCACCAGGAAATTGAAAAAGAGGTTCGGGAAGTCAAAGCGGCGGGAGGCAAACCGCCGCTTTGATTGCCCTATCCTTCAAAGCGCAGATCGTGCAGGATCGCGCCGCCGGAACGAACGTCATTTCCGACGCGGCGATCCTGCAATCGGCGGAAGTGATCGGAATACGACGAATACGCCGACAATCACGCTTACAACACCGTCGGCGAAATCATCAAGCACAACGGGCGGTATTATGAGATCAAAGCGGCGCACACGTCGAACGCGGCGGCTTATCCCGTTGAAACCACCTTCGCGTACTATCGCTTGATCGAGCTTTCGCGACCGGAACGCTTGACGATCCGATCCGTATCCGGAAACGGCGGGGATCGTCGTTAATGTCGTTTCCGGCTTGTATTACAGGGACAAAGGCGCGGTATACCTTGCAAGCAGATATGCCGAAGTGCGTGTATGCGCCGGACACGGCGGGCTTGTGGCAATGGGAAAAAGAACCTAACGGAAGGAGGATCAACGATGTACACTTTCACAACGGTTCTTTCCGTCTTTTTCTACCGTATGCGCTATCGTGTTCGGCTATATCGCTTTTTTGTTCGTAACAGGGACAAGGACAAGGGAAAGCAATGTGAAGCACGACGCGACCGTTTTAACCGAGATCGGATACATCAAGGCGAACACGGACGAAATCAAGGCGGAGCAGAAGGAACAGCGAAAGACGAATACGGAGTTCGTAACGCGCTTGACCGACGTTGAAGCGTCGGCGAAACAGGCACATTCAAGCGGCTTGACCCATCGAAAAACGAATGGATCAAGCAGGTAACACCAGCGGCGGCGGGGGCTTCCCCCGCCGCTTCTTCATTGCAAAGGAGGGTTCAGCAATGAGCAATAGCAAACTTATTTCATGTACGCTGATTTCACCGAACAAGAACAGCCCACGAAATCACAAGATCGACACGATCACAATTCATTGCGTCGTCGGGCAATGTTCCGCCGAGAGGATCGGCGAAATCTTCAAGCCGACTTCGCGACAGGCAAGTTCAAACTACGGGATCGGCTACGACGGGCGGATCGGGCTTTACGTCGATGAAGCCGATCGTTCGTGGTGCAGTTCTTCGGCGGCGAACGATAACCGCGCAATCACGATCGAGGTTGCAAGCGACACAAAGCACCCATACGCCGTAAACGATAAAGCATACGCGGCGCTTCTTGATCTTGTCGAAGATATTTGCCGCCGGAACGGGATCAAAAAGCTGGTATGGAGTACAAGCAAGGACGACCGCGTAAACCACAAGAACGGGTGCAATATGACCGTTCACAGGGATTACGCGAACAAGTCTTGCCCCGGCGATTATCTGTATAACCGACACGGCGAGATCGCGGCGGAGGTAAACAGGCGGCTGGGCGTTCCGGCAGAGGATCAGAAGCCGGAGCAGAAGCAACAGGGCGACGAAGAACCTTTACCGCGTCCAGCTTGGAGCGTTTGAGAAGAAGGACAACGCAACAGCGTTCGCGGCGAAGCTGAAAAGGAAGGCTTCGATACGTACATCGTGCAGATCGGCAAGTATTACAAGGTTCAAGTGGGCGCGTTCAGCGTCAAGAAGAACGCGGAAGCTATGCTGGAGAAGTTGAAGAAGGCGGGACACGACGACGCTTTCATTACCTATTCCGGCACGTCCGGCGGGACATCGGCGCGGAAGATCAAAACGGGAAGCAAAGTGCGCGTGAAAGCGGGCGCGAAAACCTATTCGGCGGAAGCCTTGCTTCCTTCGTCTATTCCCGCGATCACATTGTCAAGGAGCTTTCGGCAAGCGCGCCGTGATTACCTACGGCGGAACAGTTGTCGCGGCGGTGAACGTCGATGATCTAACGCTTGTTTAACACACGCACAACGCACGGTATGCGTTACACAACGCGCGCCGTGCGTTAATTGCGCTATGAAAGGGGACGCAATGAAAACAAACCTTCGAGCGGGAAGCGGGTGGCGAAGCGCCGCTTCTTCAAGGCTGACGAACGCTTCGCAACGAAAGCCGTTATTGTGATCGCAATTACAACGGCGGCTTTCATCGTCGCGCAGTACGTTTCATTCCTTGTCACGCGGCAGGAACAAACCGTTCTGATCGAATGGTATTTCCGCGCCGTCGTGATCGAATGCGGCGCAATGATGATGAAGCGTCTTGCCGAAGTAATCGTCGGCAGGATCAAGAAAAAAAAAAATCGACATAACAGAAAGCGAGGATACAAACAATGACTATTGATCTTACCAGCATTGCAAACGCCGTGATCGCTCTTATCGCGGCAATTATTACCTCCTTCGTGATCCGTGGATCAGAAGCAAAGACGACCGCCGCACAGTTTGAAAAAATCAAAATGTGGGTAACGGTTGCCGTCGAAGCCGCCGAACAGCTTTACACCGGAAGCGGCAGGGGCGCAGAGAAGAAAGCATACGTTGTTGAATTTCTGAATAGCAAAGGGCTTCAAGATCGACGCGGAAACGCTGGATAAACTGATCGAAGCCGCCGTCTTTAATCTTCCGGACTACTTCACTATTTCCGGCATTCCGGCGGATACCGACAGAAACAAAGAGTAATTGACCGCGCGGCGGATCGCGCTTCCCTTTCAGCCTTCCGCCGCATAAAGAACAATCCCCGTGCGGGCTTTCGAGCCTTGCACGGGGGATTTTGTTTGGTTCATTCCTTCGGCGGTTCGACCGACGCTTCCGACGGCGCGGCGGTTTTTCCTTTAATGAGTTGATACAGCTTCTTACAGCCGACCGCAATTCCCTTGAATAGATAGTAATAAATCTTGTAAAACGCCCACAAGAAGAAGTACAGACACCAGCCCGCGCCGATAATCATATACCACATAAGATAGAACATTCCGGCGACGAGCATAGCACCAAAGCACCACAACGGGGCGTTGCGCTTATTCACAAATCCACCGAAGCCCAGCCGGAAACCGGACATCTTCTTCAATGTCTTTGTAAAGCGTGACGAACATTAGAGCAAATCATTCCCCTTCTTAAATGTAAATTTTTAAGGCAGAATTCGCCCATTCTGACCTTTAACACAATTATACGCCCGCCGTGCGCTAAAATCAAGAATAAAGCAGAATATTCACACACGCTTTGCAAATAATCAGAATGAAGAGGGATCGCGGCAGAAATGAAGATATACGATTACAACGGCAAAAGAACATTTGCGGCGACCGATTGCGCGAAGCGCGCGTCGTCCGGCGGCTACGTCAAGAGGATTTAGCCGCACAAATACAGTTGAAAGGGATCAACATGGAGCGGGACAGCATAAGCCGAATTGAAATCGGTACGCGCTTCGTGTCCGACTTTGAATTGAAGATATTTGCGGAAGTGCTGGGCGTTTCGGTGCAATGGCTTTTAGGCATGAACGAATGACGGCGGTGGGGTGATCCCGTCGCCGCTTATTTTTTCTGCTAAAAATTTTTCGCAAAGCTATTGACATATACGCACGTATAGGCGTATAATAATAACAGAAAGGAGGTTAAGACGTTGAGCAAGAAAAGAAAGCGGCAATAAGAAAGACCAGCCAGCAAGCACAATCAATCTTATTACCGCGATCGTAAACCTTGTAATTGCAATTCTTCTTCTGATAGAAAAGCTGACAAGGTAACGGGCAGGGGGAGAAGCCCCCCCTTTGCCTTGATAAGTATAACACAAAAAACGCTTAACGTCAATGGAGCATGGATACAGCGATTTATATTCTTGTGGCGATTAGCATTGCTTTGTCGATCGTTGCTATCGTCTTATCGAGAAGCGGAGGAAGTAACAAAATGAACGAAAAGGACTATTCAGCGCAAAAGCGTCACATTCGGACGCATTACGCCGCTTCCCGCTTGATCTTCGTCCGGAAGTGCTGGAGGAATTCAAAAACGCTTGCGCGGACAACGGGACAACGCCGACAACGGAAATCAAAGTTTATTCGGCGTATTGCGAAGCGGCGCAGGATAAGTAACTATCGGCAGGGGCGGCAGAAAGGCCGCCCTTTTGTCATATTCGGAAGCTGGAGGAAGGAAGAATGCACAAACATAACATGGACAGACCGCCTAAAGATCGAAAAAGGGATTGAAAGAGGGCTTGAAGCCGTGCGCGATTGCCGACCGTCTGCACGTCCACAACACAACGATATACAGGGAGTTGAAGCGCGGACGCTATACGCATTTGAATTCCGACTTGACGACCGAAGAACGCTATTCACCGGAGATCGCGCAACAGCGCTATGAAGAGAACCTAAAAGCCAAAGGCGGCGAATTGAAGATCGGCAACGATTACGAATTATCCGCCTTCATCGAAAAGAAGATCGGCGAAGAAGGCTATTCCCCGCCGCCGTCGTCGGAGAAATCAAGCGGCTGGGGCTGACCTTCAAAACGGAGATCAGCGAAAAGACGATCTATAATTACATCGACAAAGGCATATTCTACGGGATCAGCCGCGAGAGCTTGCCGGAACACGGGGAGCGGAAGCGGAAGTATGACAAGGTGGAGCGGAAGAAAGCCGCCCGCGCGCCGCAGGGCGAAAGCATAGAGGAACGCCCGCAGGAAATCAACGATCGGCAGACCTTCGGGCATTGGGAAGGCGATTGCGTATGCGGGAAGAAGCGGACGAAGGAAACCTTGTTCGTGCTTTCGGAGCGCTTGACGCGGAACGAAATTATTATCAAAATGCCGGATCAGACAGCCGCCAGCGTCGTGGCGGCGCTGAACAAGTTAGAACGACGCTTCGGGAAGAAGTTTTCACAGATATTCAAAAGCATTACGTTTGACAACGGATCGGAATTCATGGATTGCGCCGGAATTGAAAAATCCGTCTACGGCAAAGATCGGAAGCGCACGAAGGTTTACTATTGCCACCCGTACAGCGCATACGAACGCGGCACGAATGAGAACATAAACAAAATGATACGGCGGTTCTTGCCGAAAGGAACGGACTTCCGGAAAGTAACCGCCGCATATATTCAGCGCGTCGAAACGTGGATCAACAATTACCCGCGCGAGATTTTAGGCTTTGAAACGTCCGGATCGCTCTTTGAAAGATACGTCGCCGAAGCCGCTTGAAGCCTTCTGAAAAAATATTTTAGTTTTTTCTGCTTTTACTCTTGACTTTTGCGACCAACAAATGTTGGTCCTTGAAATGCAATCTTCCTGATCATGCAGTATTTCCAGAACCTATCCAGGTGCTTTTTTGTTTCCACCCACTATCCAGTGGGCAACTAAAGTTTAGCAGAGCAGACTTTTTTTGTCAAGATTCGATTTTCCAAAAAAATTGCCGCGCCAGAGCAGCGGGGCAGGCCGGGGCAGCGTATCCAGGCCAAAGGAGATGCCGGGTGAATTCTGCAAAATATAAGATTTGGTTCACAGATCGTTCACCAATTACGGTGACGGTTTGTTATACTGTAGAAAATGCTTGAGAAAGTGCGGGAGAGGACAGCTATGGAGGAAAAACGAAGAAAAAGGACACAGGAATGGACTGTGGGCCGTGGTATTTCTTGCTGTGCTGGCGGCGCTTGTCTTTTTTGTATCATACTGGCTTTTTTGCCTCGGTGCGTTCTCTGGACGATATGCGGAATATATTGCCCGCTTTTCTCCGTATTCCTATGGCGTTTATTTTCTGGTGCAGCTTCTGTCGGTGGTGGCAGCGCCGATCCCCAGCAATGTAACGAGTTTGGCTGGGGCGGCGGTTTTTTGGCACGCTGGTGGCTTTCTTGCTCACTTATGCTGCCGTGGCATTGGGGTCCTTGCTGGTGTTTCAGCTGACCCGCAGGCTGGGCCGCCCCTTTGCCGAGCGTTTTGTGAGCCGCGGCAACATGGATAAATACCGAGATATGATCGAACGAAAACAAGATGTCTTTTTGCCATGGCGTTTCTGCTGCCCGGTTTTCCCGATGATATCCTGTGCTTTCTGGCAGGGCTTACGACGATGCCGCTCAAGCGGTTCTTCCTTTTGGTGCTGCTGTGCCGGCCGTGGGGGCTGCTGGTGTCCTGTGCGGTAGGCGGCAATGCGCTGGCGCTCCCAACTTGGCTTCTGGTGCTCCTGTGTGCCGCCGGCGCAGCGCTGTTCCTGATTGCCATGAAATACGGCGACCGATGGGAGAGCGCTCTTTTGAAAAAAAGCTGAAAAAATAACCCCGTCTCCGGTGTCAAAATTGCACCGGAGATGGGGTTTTCCCCATATTTGAAACAGGATAGCAGTTTTTACAGGCAATTATTTCCGCAGCCAGCAGGCAGGGGTGAGCAGCACCAAAATGGGGAAGATTTCCAAGCGCCCGATCAGCATCAATGCTGTGATGGTGAGCTTGCTCAGAATGGACAGAGCTGCAAAGTTGCTGGTAGGTCCCAGCGTACCCATACCGGGACCGATGTTGCTGAGGCCGGTCAGTGCAGCGGAGAAAGCTTCGGAAAAGCCAAGTTGATCGAAGGACAAAATCAAGGTACCGACAATGAGCAGGAATACATAGGAGTAGAAAAAAAAACGCATACGGCGGAAAGGGTGTCTTCATCCACGCGTTTCCCGCCCAGCGTGATCGCGCGGACCTGACGGGGATGAATCACCCGATGTACGGAGCGGCACATCATTTTGTGCAGCAGAAGAAGACGCACAGGTTTGGCGCCGCCGGCCGTAGAACCGGCACATCCGCCCATCAGCATAAGCAGCAGGAGAATGCCCTGGGCTGCCGTGGGCCACAGAGTATAATCTTCCATGGCAAAGCCGGTGGAGGTGATCGTGGTGACCACTTGAAACACGACATCTGTGACCAGGGAAAATGAGGCGGAAGAGCCGCCCTGGAATAGGAGAACGAGAACAATACCCACCGATGCACCCAGAACGGTGCCGCCGTACAGACAAGCTCTTCGTTTTTCGCACTGCACCGAAGTCGCGGCGGACTATGCAGAACAGCAGCGCGAAACTGACACCGGAGAGGAACATGAAAAGAATCGCGATCAGTTGACGGCCAGGGAATCGTAATAAGCCAAACTGGCATTTTGGTGGAAAATCCGCCGGTAGACACAGTACACATAGCGTGGCAGAGGCTGTCGAACCAACTCATGCCGGCCATGCGCAGGCACAGGGTTTCTGCACCGATCAGGATCAGATAAATCCGGTACAGGATCTTGGCGCTTTCTCCTATTTTGGGCACCAGCTTACTTTTGATCGGGCCGGGACTTTCGGCTTTCATCAAAAACGCGCTGCCGGTGCCAAGGCGGGGCAAAAGGGCCAGCATCAGCACAAGGATTCCCATACCGCCGAGGAACTGGGTCAGGCTGCGCCAGAATAAAAAATACTTTTGGGGAGCGCTTCCACGTCGCGGATGACTGATGCGCCGGTGGTGGTCAGGCCGGAGGCTGTTTCAAACAGAGCGTCGGCAAAGTTGGGCAGCGCCCGCCCAGCCAGTAGGGGAGCGCGCAGAAAAAGGACAAGCATAGCCAGCAGCCTGCCACAATGGCGAAGCCGTCCGTAAATGCAGGCGATCGTTTGTCGCCATAGGGCGGCAGCCAGAGGATACCCAACAGCAGCCCCAGCGCGATGGAAATCAGAAAGGCGGGGGGTGAAGCCGTCCTGCTCTGCCAGGGAAAGCAGAAGGGAGGGCAGCATGCACACTGCTGCAGCACACAGCACGGTGCCGATGATTTTGGAAAGGAATCGTAGATTCATGGAATGGCCTCGTACTCAGTTTTTCAAAATATCATTCAGATCATCCAGGAACAGCGAACGGGCAACCACAATGACGCGGTCGTTTTCCAGGATCATATCGTTGCCGTTGGGGATGATGGCTTCTTCGCCGCGGACAATAGCAGCGATCAGCAGGCCTTTTTCAGCCGGAGGTCTTTCAGTGCAGTATTCAAAAAGCGGGTAGCATGGGTGGCGGTGAACTCTACCGCTTCCATCTGCCCGTCCAGCAATTATAAAGCCGCTCCACAGCGCGCGCTGCCTTCGGAGTTGGAGAAGGAACGGACATAACTCGAGATAATATTGGAGGTCAAATCTTTGGGGCTGATGATGCTGTCAACCCACATCCTTGGCTAGGCCGATGTAATTGGGGCGGGTCATTTTGGCTGCCACGTTGGGAACACCTGCATGGATAGCGTTCAGGGCCATCAGAAGATTGTCCTCATCGCGGTCGGTCAGGGACACGAAGGCGTCCGATTGGAAAATGCTCTCGCTTTGCAGCACTTCGTTGTCGGTGCCATCGCCGTGGATGATCTGGGCGTTGGGCAGCAGTTCGGATAAACGCTCACATTTATCGCGGTTCTTTTCGATAATGCGCACATGCATGTCGGATTTGGCCAGTTGCCAGCATAAATATGTGGCGATGCGGCTGCCGCCGAGGATTGCCACGGTTTTGATGCGAGTCATAGGCCGACCCATCAGCTGAAATGTGCGCCGAAGCTCCAGGGGATTGCCGATCAGATAGCCGGTATCGTCGGTCTGCGGTATGAAATTACCGTCAGGAATGATGATTTCCTGTCCACGCTGTACGGCGCAGATCAATGTGCGGTTTGGATGCAGGCGGTTGAATTCGTGCAGCGGCATACCCGTGATTGCATCGTCCTGCTCAATGGAAAAACCGACCATTTCCACCTCACCCCGGGCGAAGGTGTCCACACCGGTGGCAGAGGGGGTAGCGGAAAATACGGGAAATTTCCATGGCTGCGGCATGCCCGGGGTTAATGATCATGTCCAGGCCGATCTCCCGCTGCAGCAGTGGGGCGTCGGCAGAATATTCCGGGTCGCGGATGCGGGCAATGGTGTGTCCGGCACCCAGTTTTTTTGGCCAGCAGGCAACAGACGATGTTCACTTCGTCGTAGTTGGTGACGGCGATTACCAGATCGGCTTGGCCCGCGCCGGCTTCCATCAGCGTGCGGATGGAAGCGCCGTTTCCCGCCACGCACATAACGTCAGATTGCTGTCTGCCCGCTGCAGCGCAGTGCCGTGCTGGTCGACTACAATGAGGTCGTGATTGGCAAGGCTCAGCTGCTCGGCCAGAGTATAGCCTACTTTGCCGTTTCCGATAATAATGATTTTCATATTATGTGCCTCGCATTTCTTCCTTTGGCAGGGGCGGTTTCCAGCTGCCGTATTTTTTGCGGGTTTCGTTCATGATCTGGTTGAATATAGCGCCCATGATCAGAACGGTGGACGTGAATACAGCCAGAGCATCAGTACAACGATGGCGCTGATCGAGCCGTAAATCACGGAATACACGGAAATATTGCCAGTGAAGTGGGAAAAAATATTGGAGAGGATCATCCAGGCGGCGAATGCGCCGAACAGGCCAGGGCATACTTCATAAAAGCGCGGGTGCCGTTTGTCGCAGCCGTTCAGATAAAACACATATAATACAAGGAGCATCAGCACGCCAGTACCAGCCCACGGAAGCGGCGCCACAGGGGGGTGAACAGGGGAAGGGAAAAGGTGGCCGTCAGGAAATCCAGCACGCTGTTGCTCAGGGACATGAACAAAACGCTGAATACAATGGCCAGCATCAAAAACACGGCATACAGCAGCAAATGAAGCTGGTTGTGCAGGAAGCCGCGGGGGGGTGGGACGTTTCCCCATGCCCTTGCGGATGGCTGTGATCAGGGAATTGGTGGCGCGCATGGGAAACCACAGGCAGGCGAACAGGATGGCCAGCATCATCGGCCCCAACTGGATGCTGGATACATGGCGAAGATAAGCGGCCACCACCGGCGCGGCTTCGGAAGGCAAAAAGTCATACAGGCTGGCGATGATCGGATATTGATTCAGATGGGCATAGCCCAGCAGCATACTGAAAAAAGCATCAGCGGAAACATACTAAATAGCAGATAATAAGCTAAAAAGCGCTTTCGCGGCCCACGTCGTCCTGGAAATACCGACGGACACAGGCCCGAGCATAATATTTAAAAATATAGCTTCCCCGGTTCCGTTTTCTGCCCTTCGGCATATGATTTGACATGCTTTCCCCGTTTCTTTTCCTGCGGCAGCATTTTCACATGAAGAAATTTAGTATAGCACAAAACCTCATAAATGGCAAACCGCAAATCAGTCGGTGCGTATTTGAGAGATGAACCTGCGCGGCAGCAAAAAGTGCCGCAGCATAGAAGGATAGTATTTCCCGCTGCGTATTTTGGCATGTAAGGGCAATACGCGCGGGGATTTTGCACGGGAGAGGTTTGCCTGATTCGAGCCTGATTTGTGGAGATACGGGAGAGCGGCTCCGGCGGTCTGGGGCGATTGAAATAAAAAAAGAAAGACACAGCTGAAGCCGTGTCTTTCTTTTTGGTGCGCGAGGCGGGAGTTGAACCCGCACGTGCGTAATGCACACTAGAACCTGAATCTAGCGAGTCTGCCAATTCCACCACTCGCGCGTATCGATTTTGTTTTGTGCGCTTCATTTGAGCACTTCGATAGTATACCTGCAGAAAGGAAATTTGTCAACACTTTTTATCGAAAAATTTTATCGAATTTTATCGAAATCTGGTAGGAAAGCCTAGACACGCTTTGGCGAAGGCCACCTCTTGCCTGGGCGTGGAAAATTGCATATAATATTGTCTTAAAGAATACTGCGGTGCGGAGGACATGCCATGAAAATGATCGTATATGCTGTCGAGGCGGCGGAGCGGCCGCTGTTGGAGCGATATGGCAAACAGTTTGGCTGGGAGCTGACGCTGCTGGCCGAAAAGCCGGAACAAAATAATGCGGCGCAGGCGGAAGGGATGGACGTGGTGAACGTGCTCTCGTCTACTTATATCACGCCAAAGCTGCTGGATGCCTACCGCGCCGGTGGCGTAAAGATGGTAGTCAGCCGCACGGTGGGGGTGGAGCATATCGATGTGGCTTATGCCAACGCCGTCGGCATCGCTGTGGGCAATGCACCATACTCTCCCGCTAGCGTAGCGGATTACGCCATTATGATGATGCTGATGGTGCTGCGCCACATCAAGCCCATGCTGCTGCGCTATGCCGGGCAGGATTACACGGCGCAGGGTTATCTCGGCCGCGAGCTGCCAAACCTGACGGTGGGGATCGTGGGCCTGGGGCGCATCGGCGAGACGGTGGCGCGTCATCTGCAGGGATTCGGGTCCCGTATTTTGGGCTGGAACCGCACGCCCAGAGCGGATCTTTCCGATCTTGTGGAAGCGGTGGAGCTGGACGAGCTGCTTTCGCGCAGCGATATCGTGTCGCTGCACCTGACGGCCTGTCCGGAAACGGAGCATTTTATCGACGTGGCGGCGATCGAAAAAATGAAAGACGGCGCGGTGCTCATCAATACGGCCCGCGGCCCTCTGGTGAATAACAGCGCGCTGATTGATGCGCTGGAGGCGGAAAACTTTCCGGCGCCGGACTGGATGTCTTCGATGGCGACCGGCTGATTTATTACCGGGATTTCAAAATCAGCTGGTCGCACAGCGGCAGATGGCTATCCTCAACGCCATGCCCAATGTGCTGATGCTTCCCCATATGGCCTACTACACCGACCAGGCGGTGGAGGATATGGTGCGCAATTCACTGGACGGCGCGGCGCGCTATTTGAACGGAGAGGAGGATCCCTGGCTGATCGGGGAAAAGGTATGACACAGCAGCAGATGAAGCAACGCGGGATGCTGTACATCTTCGCATCATATTATAAACCGCACTGGAAGCTTTTTGCACTGGACATGGCCTGTGCCTTGGTGATTTGTGTGATTGATCTGACCTTTCCGCTGGTTTCGCGCATGTCCATGCAGCAGCTCCTGCCAGCGCAGGCCTACCGCGCTTTTTTTTGTGGTGATGGCGCTTATGGCGGCGGCCTATGTGCTCAAAGGCGGCATGTATTTTATCGTGACCTACTGGGGGCATCTTCTGGGTGTGCATATTGAGGCGGATATCCGTGCCGATCTCTTTTTCTCATATGCAGCGGCTGTCGTTCTCTTTTATGACAAGAACCGCACAGGGCAGCTGATGAGCCGCGTCACGGGAGATCTGTTTGAAATTTCCGAACTGGCGCACCACGGGCCGGAGGATTTTTTCATTTCTACCGTCACGATCGTCGGGGCGTTCTGTGTGATGCTTACCATCCGCTGGGAGCTGGCGCTGATCGTGTTTGCCGTGATTCCCTTGTTTGTGCTCTTTACCGCCATTCAGCGCAAACGCATGGCGGAGGCGTCCCGGGAGGTGAAAGTGAAGCTGGCGGGCATCAACGGCGAGGTGGAGTCCTCGATTTCCGGCATGCGCACCGCCAAGGCCTTTGCCAACGAAACGGCGGAAATCCGCAAATTTGAGGTGTCAATGACGCATTCCGCGGCGCCAAGCGGGGGCTATTACAGGGCAATGGCCATCTACCAGTCCGGCATGGAGTTTGCCATGGGATTTTGTCGGTGCTGGTCATTGCAGCCGGCGGTGTGTTTATCATGCGGGGCGGTATGGACTATATCGATCTGATTACGTTTTCTCTGTATGTGACTACGTTTATTACGCCCATCCGCAAAGCTCTCCGCCTTTGTAGAGCAGTTTATGCAGGGCATGGCGGGCTTCCGACGCTTTGTGGAGCTGATGCGGACGGACCCGGCGGTGGAGGATGCGCCGGGGGCCAAAGAATTGACCGATGTCAAAGGACAAATTGACCTGGACGACGTGACGTTCCGGTATGACGCGGCAGGACCGGCGGTGCTCTCCCATGTGTCGCTGCACGTTGCCCCGGGGAAACGGTGGCGGTGGTTGGGCCGTCGGGCGGCGGAAAATCCACGCTGTGTCAGCTGATCCCGCGGTTTTACGATGTGAGCGGGGGCGCGGTGCGCATCGACGGGCAGGATGTCCGCACGCTGTGCCAGAGCAGCCTGCGCCGGAATATCGGCATCGTGCAGCAGGACGTGTTCCTCTTTGCCGGTACAATCTATGAGAACATCGCCTATGGGCGGCCCGGCGCTACGCGGGAAGAGATTGAGGAGGCAGCCCGGAAGGCGGAGATCTACGACGATATTCAGTCCATGCCCAACGGGTTTGACACCTATGTGGGCGAGCGCGGCGTCAAGCTTTCCGGCGGGCAGAAGCAGCGCATCTCCATTGCCCGCGTATTTTTGAAAAACCCGCCCATCCTCATTCTGGACGAGGCCACCAGCGCGCTGGATGCGGTGACTGAGGCGGCTATCCAGCGTTCCTTTGACGCACTGAGCAAAGGCCGGACTACTCTTATCATTGCCCACCGTCTGTCCACTATCCGTAGCGCAGGGCGCATCCTGGTAGTGAATGAGGCGCGGATTCTGGAGGAGGGAACCCATGCCGAGCTGAGGGATCGGGGCGGCGCTTATGCGGCGCTCTATCAGGCGCAGCAAATGGCGGGAAGGCCGCGAAGCTGAGGTGCGCTTGCCTTTGAGCGGAAAGAACGGAAAACAGTCTAAAAGCCTCTGCGCTCCTTCTGAAAGGAGCGCAGAGGCTTTTAGGTATGTTCGTAGCGCTGTATGGAAGTGGGGAAATCCGGAGGGAAAACGGTGAACCATAGGTGTCCTGATTTTGTATGCCGCTGCGGTCGCTCTAAGTCACAATGGATCCACAGGGCGGCAGGAGATTTGCTTTCCCATAGGAAGCGCGAAATAATACGTTCCGTTCTGGGAAAGCATATCGCGGGGATACAGCTGCGTGGTATCTGCATATCTGCTGGCCAGCAGGATGTACTTTCGTGATTTGGGGATCTGTGAGTATGCCGAACAGATTGGGGACGGTGAGACTTTTTTGAGCCGGGAAAAACGCCGCTGTCCAGACTGGACGGCGGCGTTTGTGTTACGGTTTTGGCAGATCCTGCTGCGGCAGATCGGTCATGCTGTGCAGGCTGACGCCCAACGTAGACAGATTGTGCAGCAGTGCGGAGGTGGCCGGGGCAGGATGCCTGCGGCGCCCAAAGCGATCAGGGAACCGTTGAACCCAATAACGAAACGGTAATTGGCGTCAATGCGGCGCATCAGTTCCTGAGACAGGGCACGCAGCTGTACCAGTTCGTACAGGCTGTGGGCGGACAGTGTGATATCTGCAATTTCGCAGGCAATGGCAGCTCCGTCGCCGATGGCGATTCCCACATCTGCCGCAGACAGGGCGGGGGAGTCGTTGATGCCGTCACCCAGCATGATCACGGTGCTTCCAGCGGCCTTGGCTTCGCGCACATAGCGGGCTTTGTCCTCTGGCAGGACCTCGGCATGGTATTCATCCACGCCGACTTCCGCAGCGATGGCGGCAGCAGTGCGTTCGCTGTCGCCGGTGAGCATCACGGCTTTGCGGAATCCTTGGCGGCGCAGTGCGCTCAGCACATCCCGTGCTTCGGCGCGCAGTGGATCGGCAATGCAGATCACCGCAGCCAACGCTCCGCCGATGGCGAGGTACAAGTGACTGTATTGTTCCGGCAGTGTTTTAAATAATATCTGGTCCTCTGCAGGTACCGTACAACCCTCATCTTCAAAAACAAAGTGGGCGCTGCCGATGATGACGCGTTCTGTGCCCACCTTGCTGGCAATGCCGTGAGCCACCAGATACTCCACTTCCGAATGCATTTCCTCGTGCTGCAGGTTCCGTTCCCGCGCGGCCTGTACTACGGCATTGGCCATGGAGTGAGGGAAATGTTCCTCCAGACAGGCGGCCAGCCGCAGCATCTCATCGGCGCTGTGGCCGCCGAAGGAGATCACTTGGGCTACCTTGGGCGCGGCATAGGTCAGGGTGCCGGTTTTGTCAAATACAATGGTGTCGGCGCGGGCCATGACTTCCAGATACTTTCCTCCCTTGACGGTTACATGGGAAGTGCCAGCTTGGCGCATGGCCGACAGCACGGTCAGCGGCATGGCTAACTTCAGCGCACAGGAGAAATCCACCATCAGCACCGACAGGGCGCGGCTGGTGTTTCGGGTTAGCAGATACACCAGAGCGCTGCCCAACAGTGTGTAGGGAACCAGTTTATCGGCCAGATTGGCGGCACGGTGCTCTGCAGCGGATTTGAGCTGCTCGGACTGCTCGATCATGGAGACAATCTTGTCATACCGGCCTGCGCCGGATTGCTGTGTGACCAGCAGCGTACACGAACCTTCTTCCACCACGGTGCCGGCGTAAACCGACGCGCCGGGGCGCGGCAACGGGAACGGATTCGCCGGTCAGGGAAGCCTGATTGACCATGACTTCGCCCTCGGCCACGGTTCCGTCAGAGGATCAGGTTTCCCATGCGAAGGCACACCAGATCGCCGGGGCGGACCTGGTTCAGCGGAACCAGAACCTCGTCGCCGGGGGTCTTCAGCCAGACCCGGTCGATGTTCAGGGACATGCTGCGGGCCAGGTTGTCCACGGATTTTTATGGGTCCATTCCTCCAGCAGCTCACCCAGCCGCAGCAGGAACATCACGGAATCGGCCGTGGAGAAATCCATGCGCAGAATGGAGACGGCGATGGACAGGCCGTCCAGCAGCTCCACATGGAGCTGCCCGCGCAGCAGGCAGCGCGCAGACCACGGAAGACATAGGGAACAGCGGTTTTATAGTCCACAGGATGCGCAGCGGCTGAGGGAAAAAAGACCATGCGGATGAGCTTAAAGCATACCAGATCCACCAGTTTTTCCTGATAGAGCCGGCTGATGGCGCGGCCGCTGTGCACGTTGGACAGGGGTTTCGACGTCTTCTGCATCGTACCGGAAGCGGCTGATGGCCTGCAGCAGATCGGCACGTGTCCCGCTGTAACGGATCACGGCGCAGCAGGTTCGCTCATGGACGACGGCCTGCTGTACGCCATTAAGGCGCTGCAGCCAGGCCTCCAGCAGGTCGGCCTGCGCTAAGCTCATGTGTTTTTGATCGATACGAATTCGGATACGCCCCCGGCACTCGTGGGCGATGACATATTTCATGCTTTGGCGCCGGCTTCTTCTGCAGCGTCTTCCACAACTTCGTCCTGTGCGGTACGCTGTTCGTTTAGTTCTTTGGCTTCGGCCAGGATATCGCCAGCATTTTCCTGCACGGCGGCCACTGTGTCCATAACGGTTTCTTTCATGCGCAGCGCAGCGGCGGTGGTGTGCGTGTAGATTTTTTTAGCGTCCTTGCTGGAGAGCAGTTTGATGCCGGCGGAGCCGAACAGTACGCCGCCTGCGAACAGGGCCAGATTTTTGTAGCAATTCATAGTAAGTACCTCCTGTTGTCTGATGTAATTTTTATTTGTGCTGATGGCCTGTAATCAGGCACATGGCCATACAGAGCACAGCGGCCCAGGCCCAAAATGTGTGGTGTTTCACACTTTCTCACCCCCTTTCCATCGCCAATGCAGATTTTGTGCATTTTGTTAGATATAACTAACCGAAAGGCGCAATTTTCTTGTTAGTTATCGCTAACCACCTGCTGAAAGAAAACCGCCCTGCTGGCGGTTTCGCTTCACTATGTCACAATATAGCATTTTTACCACGGTCGTCAATTCGAATCAAAGGAGCTGCGGAAAAATTTTCCGCAGCTCCGCACAGGTCATTCGGTATAGATTGTTTAGAACAGGGGAACGACCGCGCCGCCGTAGGTTTCTTCCATGTAGGTCCGGACTTCATCGCTGCACAGAGCGGTGTACAGAGCCTGGATAGCGTCATCGTTTTCGTGGCCTTCCTTAACGACCAGCACGTTGGCATAAGCGGTGCCGGCTTCGCCTTCGCTGTCCTCAATGGCCAGCGCATCGGCAACATTCAGGCCAGCGTCAATGGCGTAGTTGCCGTTGATGACGGCCATGTCCACATCCTGCAAGCGCACCGGCAGCTGGTTGGCTTCAGTTCCACGATATCGAGGTTCTTGGGATTTTCCACAATATCGGCTTTGGTTGCATTGATGCCGGCGCCCTCCTTCAGGGTGATCAGACCCTCCTGCTGCAGCAGGAACAGGGCGCGGGCTTCGTTGGTGGTGTCGTTGGGAACAGCGATCTGCGCACCGTCCGTAGGTCAGCGACCGTGCTGGCTTTGCCGGCGTACAGACCGAGAGGCTCATAGTGGACGTTGCCGACGCTCACCAGATGCGTGCCGTCGCTTTCGTTGAACCCGTTCATGTGTAGGTGATGTGCTGGAAGTAATTGGCGTCGAGGAGCCGTCCTCTACCGCAGTGTTCGGCGTGACGTAGTCATTGAACACTGTGATTTCCAAAATTGATATTCTGCTCGGCCAGGATAGGCTTCACAACCTCAAGGATTTCAGCGTGGGGTGCAGGTGTGGCGCCGATCTTAATGGTGACGGCTTCTGTGTTGTTGTCGTCGCTGCCGGCGCTGGGGGTCTCGTTGGCATTGCTGCCGCAGGCAGACAGCAGGCCCAGGGACAGAGCAGATGCCAGAGCAACTGCGGTGAACTTCTTCAGTTTCATAATAAAATCTCCTTCGTTTTTGAAATCTATGATCCGGCCGAAGGCCGAATTGAATATGGGGGAGAACGTCAATCCTGAGACTTCGCGGAATGGTCTTTGCGTGTTTTCTTTACGGAAGTCAGGCGGCGATCCAGTGAGATCGAAAAATGCGTGCCGATGGTTTGAAAAATCTGAACCAGAATAACCAGTACGATTACAGATACCCACAGGACAATAAACATGCGACGCTGATAGCCCAGGTTCAAGGCCATGGAACCCAATCCGCCGCCGCCAATGGCGCCGGGCCATGGCGCCATAGCTGAGAATGGTGATGAAAGCGGTAGTAAAGCCGGTGATCAGAGAAGGCAGGCTTTCCGAAGCATAACTTTCCAGATGATCTGGAACGGCGAGCAGCCCATGGCCTGAGCCGCTTCCACAACGCCTTTGTCAATCTCGCGCAGCGAAGCTTCCACCAAGCGCGCCACAAAGGGAAAGGCTGCAACGATCAGGGGAATGATGGTGGCAACCGTGCCGATGCTGGTGCCGAGCACTACGCGGGAGAGTGGGATGACCAGAACCATCAGAATCAGGAACGGCACACTGCGCAGCAGGTTGATGATCACATTAAGTACGTTCATTAGAGGTTTGGGAAGGGGAGAATGCCGTTTTCTCTCCACCACGACAAGAACGCCCAGGGGGGAGGCCAATGATGTAAGCGAACAGGGTGGAAAGAACGGTTACATAGATTGTTTCCCAGATGGCAAACAGCAGACCATCCTCCGTCAGGAGCAGAAGGCGCTGCACCTCTGGATTCTGCAGAAGATCAGACAGCATAGTCCGGCACCTTCCTCTACACTCACGCCGTTACGGCTGCGGATATAAGACAGCGCCCGGCTGTAATCGACGCTGCTGTCGGCAGCCCCAGGAGCATGTAGCCGAAAGCATGGCCGTTGACGTTTTTGGTTTCTGCGCCGAGAATATTGGCTTTGACGCCGCAGTCAATCGCCAGTGAAGCGATCAGCGGTTCGTAAGAAGTGCCGCCGTTGAACACGACGCGGAGCACCCGGTTGGACTTCAACTGTGCCGGAGCTACATCGCTGTTGGGGAATACCAGGCGCTTTGCGGTTTCGGTTTTGGGATTGGCGAAAATGTCCTTCACGCTGCCTTCTTCCACCACCGCACCGTGATCCAGAATCGCCACATGGGAGCAGATCTCTTCGATTACGCTCATTTGGTGGGTGATGATGATGGCGGTGATCCCCAGGCGTTTGTTGATGTCAGAAATCAACTGCAAAATCGCGTGGGTTGTGTTGGGGTCCCAGAGCGGAGGTGGCTTCATCGCACAGCAGTACCTTGGGATTGGTAGCCAGGGCGCGGGCGATGGCCACGCGCTGCTTCTGTCCGCCGGAGAGCTGCGCCGGATAAGCGTTGGCTTTTGTCCGGAAGCCCTACCAGTTCCAGCAGTTCCATGGCGCGTTTGGCGGCGTCCGTTTGCGCACACCGGAAATCTCCATGGGGAAACATACGTTTTTCAGGCAGGTGCGCTGCATGAGCAGGTTGAACTGCTGAAAAATCATGGTAATGCTGCGGCTGCTGGGCGCGCAGCTGCGCTTCGTTCATGGTGCACAGATTCTGCCCGTTGATGAATACCTCGCCCTCCGTGGGACGCTCGAGCATATTGATGCAGCGCACCAGAGTGGATTTTCCGGCGCCGCTCATGCCGATAATGCCGTAGATCTCACCGTCGGGGATCTGCAGATTCACATCTTTCAGGGCTTGAAAATCGCCGTCATTGGTTTGGAATACTTTAGATATGTGTTTTAGTTCGACCACAAATCGAGCCTCCTTTTCTTTCGTTTCATGCATGGAAAGAAAGAGGTCACATTCGTTCGCGGCCTGGTGAGCGCTGGGTGCGAATACCCATAATGTCTCACTCCTTTTCTGTTCTGCCGGCGCAACTGGCCTGCAGTTTATTTGCTATGCTGCCGCAAAACGAACAGCATATACATTTTCTTATTCTATGCCAAAATGATTTCCTTGTCAATGTAACGGCAGCGTAAATTGCCTGAAAAGTTATGGCTGGACAGTTGACTTTAACAACAAAAAGTGTTACAGTATGGTGTATTAAAAAATGGACTTTCTCCATACGGGAAAACATATGTAAAACAGGTTGTTGTAAGTATATAGGCAGAAGAAACAATGCCAAGTTTAAATTGGGAAAGGGGTAAAGCAGCATGGTTGTTGTGATGAAAAGCACTGCCACACAGGAGGATATCGAAGGCGTAAAAAAGGAAATGGAAACCTATGGGCTGAACATGATGGTCAGCCATGGTGATGACTATACCATTCTGGGAGCCGAAGGCAATGCTGCCGCGGTGGATCAGGAAAAGATTTCTTTGCTCAGCGGTGTGGAACGGGTCATGCGGGTGTCAGAGCCGTATAAGATGGCCAACCGGAAATACCATCCGCAGAATACGCAAATCGATGTGGGCGGCGTAAAAATCGGCGGCAAAAGACTCGGAGTCATTGCCGGCCCCTGCAGCGTGGAGGGCGAGGAACAGATTGCTGGCATCGCTCGAGCAGTTAAGGCTTCCGGTGCCTGCGCTCTGCGGGGCGGGGCCTAAACCCCGCACGTCCCCGTATGCTTTCAGGGACTTAAGCAGAACGGCATCAAACTTCTGGAGCACGCCCGTGCAGCCACCGGTATGCCGATTGTCACAGAAATCATGTCCACGGACAATATCGAAATGTTTGAAATGTTGTGGATGTAATCAGGTAGGCGCCCGTAATATGCAGAACTTTGACCTGCTCAAACAGTTGGGCAAAACGACCAAGCCGATTCTGCTCAAGCGCGGCCTGGCCAATACCGTTGAAAGAATGGCTGATGAGCGCGGAATATATTATGGCTGCAGGCAATCCTAACGTTATCCTCTGTGAGCGCGGCATCCGCACCTATGAGACCTATACCCGCAATACGCTGGACCTAAGCGCGGTGCTGGCAGTCAAACAGCAGTCTCACCTGCCGGTGATCGTAGATCCCTCCCATGCAACAGGAAGGCGTGGATGGTGCCGGCAATGGCCAAGGCGGCCATTGCCGCCGGCGCTGACGGACTGATCATTGAGGTGCATAACGACCCGCCCCATGCGCTGTGCGATGGTGCCCAGTCTATCCTTCCCTCGGATTTTTGATACGCTGATGCAGGAACTGCGGCCCTGGCAGCAGTGTTTGGGCCGGAGAGCTCTGATGGCGCAGAAAAAGACGGCCCTGGTGGTGGGGCTTGGACTAATCGGCGGCAGTGCCGCTATGGCGCTGCGGGGCTTTGAAAATTACCGGGTGGTGGGAACGGATTGCAGTTCCCAAACCCGCTCCTATGCCGCGGCTCATGGTGTGTGCGACGAAGTGGCAGAACGGGTGGAAGATGTGCTGGGACAGGCAGATGTGGTGTTATTTGCCATGCGGCCTCATGGTATTGCACAGCAGATTGAGGCTTTCGGGATTCGTTCAAGCCCGGTGCGCTTGTCACTGATGTGGGCGGTATTAAGGGGCGATCATGGAAGCGGCACAGTGCCTGCCGGACACAGTGGATTTCATCGGCTGTCATCCCCATGGCGGGCAAAGAGACCTCTGGTGTAGAGAACGCGGAAAAAGAGCTGTTTCATAACGCGCATTTTATTCTGACGCCTGGGCCGCGCAGTACGCAGGAACATGTGGATTTACTCAGCGGATGGGAAAGTATATGGGCTTTCGGGATGTTGTGATTACTACGCCGGAAGAACATGATGCCATCATTGCCTATACCAGTCAGCTGATGCATATCATCGCTGTGGCCACCTGCGACGATGAAGATCTGTTCCGGTGCAAGGGCTTTGAGGCGGCTCCTTCCGCGACTGCACCCGCGTGGCGGCGCTGGATGTGCCGCTGTGGACAGAGCTGTTCACCATGAACGCTCCGGCGCTGTGCCGTTGTATCCGCACGCTTGAGGATAACTTGCGTGCGTATCGAGAAGTGCTGGAGCAGGGGCGACCGGGAGCAGCTGGTGGAAAAAGCTGACCGCCTCTGCCCGGCGAAAGCGAAAGATGAATCTGGAATGACGAAAAACGCCCCGGAGGGTCAGGGAAAAAGCCCTGTCTGACGGGGCGTTCGTGTCTGCTGTGCAAGAAAATTTACAATTTATCGGTTGTATTGGAGATAAAAACGCGTTACAATGTTTTAAATCCGAAAGAAAGGGGAGGGAACCATGGCAAACGCGACAAAACATGCGCTGGCCGGAGCTCTGCTGGAGTTGTTGAATACAACGACTTTAGATAATATCACGGTCAAAGACATTGTGGAACGCGCGCAGGTCAGCCGTCAAACATTTTACTATCACTTTGGTGATGTGTATCAGCTGCTGGACTGGGCGTTTCAGCGTGCGATCCGGGAACTGGGTGAAATGCCTGAGGAAAACTGGCGTGACCGCCTGCTGATGGCCGTGGAGTTTTGCGTGCAAACCGGGCTTTGGCCATGAATGTCTACCATTCCTTGGCATGGAGCATCTGGCACAGGGGCTGGAGGCTGCTGTCCGCGACCTTTTGGGCGCGGCGCCGAAGGATGCCATGAAGTGGTTGCCGGCAGACCCGGAGGATCAGGAATTTTACTTTCCTTTTCAGCTACGGTGTGATGGGAATTATTATACGTTGGCTTGATGACGGCATGCCTGAGAAATTGGATCATATGATCAATGAGATCTATGCACTGATGCATCATGGAGAGGACACCCGCTGCTGCCGGAGCCGGGGTACTCTGGCGGGATGAAAGAGGATGGGAGAAGTTATAATGATAAAAAAAGAATTGGAGAGGGATGAAGCTTTTTGCGTGGGAGGTGCTGGACACAGCGCCCTATGCAGTGCTGGCTATGGCCGATGGAAAGGAGAACCCTATTGTGTGCCGATGTCTCCAGCGCGGGATGGACGTACAGTTTATCTGCACTGCGCCCGTGTAGGGGAAAAAGCTGTCTCTTTTGAAACACAACCCCAAAGTGGCGCTGACAGCGGTATCGTATTATAAAGCGGTTTCTGCTGAATATACCATGAGTTATGCCTCGGCGGTGCTGCGCGGCCAGGCCTCCATTGTGGAGGATGATGCGGAGCGGATCCGGGCCCTGCGCTGCATCAGCGAAAATACTCTGGCGCAGACATGGATAAATTTGACGCTATGGTGGAAAAATATGCAAAGGCTGCCCATGTCATCCGCATCGATGTGGAGCAGATCACAGAGCAAAGAAACCCGGAACGGCTGAAGACCGTGGAAAGGAATTCGTGCGATGGAACTGAAAACGAGAAAGGAAATGGATGCTGCTTACCAATGGGATCTCAGTCCCATCTTTCCCGATCAGGCGGCGGGAGAAAGCATATGCTGCTGCGGCGCAGGCTGTAGATGCTGTAGGTGCACTGGCCGGTACGCTGGGCGCCTCGTCTGCGCAGATGAAAGCTGGCCTGGACACTATTTATGAAACGCTGCAGGCGGTGGAACGCGTATACTTGTACGCGTCCCTCCTGAAAAACAGCGACAACGGCGATGCAGAGTATCAGCGCATGGAAGGCATGGCGATGAATCTGTATGTGGCCATGAGCACAAAATGTGCCTTTGTGGATCCGGAGATCCTGGCGCTTCCGGAGGAAACGCTGCGCGCTTATATGGAGGATCCTGCGCTGGCATCCTATCGCCATATTCTGGAAGATACCAACCGCGCCCGGGCGCATACGCTGGATGAACAGGGCGAGCGGCTTCTCGCCATGCTCTCCGACGCTGCCGGAACACCGGACAATTGCTTTACCATGCTTGAAAGCGTGGATATGGAGTTCCTGTGATCCGCAGCGAACAGGGAGAAGAGGTGCGCCTGACTCACGGGAATTATGCACTCTTCCGCGTTAGTGCCGATCAAAGGGTGCGCAAGGGAAGCCTTCGAAGCGTACCATGGCACATTTCAGAATTATCTGAATACTATTGCCGCCCTGTATGCCGGCAGCGTCAAGCTGGACGATTACTACACCAGGGCCAGAGGCTATGACAGCGCCTGCGCTCGGGCGCTGTTTGCCAGCAATGTGCCGCTTTCGGTATACGATAGCCTGGTGGAAGCGGTACACGGGGGCTTGGCACTATGAAGCATTACCTCCAGCTGCGCAAAAAGGTGTTGGGACTATCCGAGTTGAATATGTACGATCTCTATTGTCCCATGGTAGAAAATATCGACCTGCACCTGACGTTTGAAGAGGCCAGGAACTGGTCTTTGCCGCCACGGCGCCTTTGGGCGAGGAGGTATCATGCGTTGCTGCAGCGCGCGTTTGACGAGCGCTGGATCGACGTATATGAAAACAAGGGCAAGACCACAGGTGCATTTTCCTGCGGCGTCTACGGCGTGCACCCCTATGTGCTGATGAATTTTGCCGGTACGCTGGAAGACGCTTTTACGCTGGCCCACGAACTGGGCCACAGCATGCACTCTTATTTTTCGGATCATGCTCAGGACTTTGCCAACCATGATTACCGTATTTTGGTGGCGGAGGTGGCCTCCACGGTCAATGAGGTGCTGCTGACCAAATATCTGCTGAAAACGGAGCAGGATCCCCGTCGCCGGGCATATATCCTGAATCATTTTCTGGAAGGGTTCCGCACGACCGTGTACCGTCAAACCCTGTTTGCTGAATTTGAGCGCAAGGCCCATGAGCTGTATCAGCAGGGTGAGCCGCTGACGGCGGAGGTACTGAACAGGCTTTACCGGGAGCTGAACGATCTCTATTACGAAGGTGCGGTGAACAATCCGCTGCAGGACGTGGAATGGGCGCGTATTCCCCATTTTTACACAGCGTTTTATGTGTACCAGTATGCCACCGGTTTTTGCTCGGCTGTAGCCATCGCCAACCGGATTCTGAAACCGGAGATGCATCGGATTATCTGAAATTCCTGGCCACCGGCGGCAGCATGTATCCCATCGACGAGCTGAAGATTGCCGGCGTGGATCTGACCAGTCGAAACCGTAGGCAGTGCGCTGCAGGTGTTTCAGGAAAGTCTGGACGAATTGAAGAGTGTATTGGAGACCCTCGACTGAACAAAGAGAACAACAGGAGCCGGAAAGCTGCTTGCTTTCCGGCTCCTGTTGTTTCTGTGCGCGGTTCGGGCGGGAATCATGCTCCCGGTTCTTCTCGGATTTCGGCGGCTTTTTGAGCCTCCCTTTCCGCGCGGTTCTCTTTCCACAGCTCTTCGGAAGGATGCTTCCAATGGGCTGCATACTGGTCACATTTGGCACACAAATGCTCCACCGATTCGGGCGACTGCAGATCCGTGGAGTGTGCGCCGGAAGCGTTTACCATGGCACGCAGTTTTCGGGTTCTCCAACATCGGGCAGGGGCGCAGCATAGTCTCGTTGAAAGGCTGGCCGTCATGGTATGCCATCATCATGGGGGACTGCAGCGCCTGCAGCAACGTCTTTTTCGCGAATATTGGAATCAGAATAGTGTACAAAAACGCAGGGATCCACATCGCCGTTAGCGTTGATGTGCAGATAGCGCCGGCCGCCGGCGATGCAGCCATCCACAAACTCGGCATCATTCTGGAAATCCATGGCGAACAGAGGTTTCTCGGCGCGGTATTTGCGGATGCGGCGGTAAGTTTCGATGCGCTGCTCCGGAGTGGGCAGCAGGGCGGGGAGGCATCGTTGCCCACGGGCATATAGTGGAAATACCAGATGAAATATACGCCCAGTTCGATCAGCTTGTCGAAAAACGCCTCGGAAGTAATGGAATCGAAGTTGGCACTGGTGTAACACGCCGAAATGCCGTAAAGCAGTTTCTTGCGGCGCAGCAGTCCGATAGCGTCGATGACTTTCTGATATACTCCCGTACCGCGGCGGCTGTCGGTGGCGTCTTCAAACCCTTCCAGCGAGATGGCCGGCACAAAGTTTTTCACCCGCAGCATCTCATCGGCAAAAGCTTCGTCGATCAGTGTGGCGTTGGTAAAAAGCACAAAAATACGCAGTCGCTGTGCTTCTCGCACAGGCGGATAATGTCTTTTTTTGCGCACCAGCGGCTCGCCGCCGGTGTAGATGTACAGGTAGATGCCCAGCTCTTTGCCCTGCTGAATAATATTGTCGATTTCATCGAAGGTCAGGTTCAGCTTATTGCCGTATTCTGCGGCCCAGCAGCCGGTGCAGTGCAAATTGCAGGCTGAAGTGGGATCAGAAGAATCGTCCAGGGAATATTGCAGCCATATTTTGGCGCAGTTCCTCCTGCTTGGGCCAGCCCATCAGGGCGGCATTGATGAAGAAATTGGCTGCCATGGCCTGCATGACACCCTCATCCAAGTCGGTAAACAGACGACGGACAAATGGATAGTAAGGGTGTGCAGGGTTGGAGATGGCTTCACGGATCAGCTTACGCTGGCTGACAAATTCACCTTTGGCAAATTTATCGGCCCAATCCATCAGGCGCAGCATGTTTTTCTCCGGATCCTTGTGGAGATAGCGGATCAGCTGCTCCACGCCGAAGCGTTTCAGTGTTGTGGAAAAAGTCCATTTTATACCGTCCTCTTTCTATCGTAATCTGTCCAAGTTCGGATTACTTCCATGATATGCAGGATGTGGTAAAAATACAATAGACAGAGTGGGACAGATGACCAAAAACCGGACACAGGAGCGGAAGTGTAAAGGAGAAAATGAGAGCGTGTTTGTGTATAAATTTTGTGCAAAAATAAACGGCGCCGAAGCGCCGTCTATTTTTGCAGAAGATGGAAAGAAGTTATGCGCGCGAAAAAGGCGGTCAACCCTGCATGGTCTGCACAAACGTGCCGTAGCGCGCTATGCGCTCTTCGGCGTCTTCCGTGGCACCGGAGGCGAGGATATACACTTTGATCTTCGGCTCGGTACCCGAAGGACGCACGAGAAAAGATGTACCGTCCGACAACTAAAAACGGAGCACATTGGAGCCGGACAATTCCATAGTGCTCCTTTCGCCGGTGGAAAGATCAATTACGCTGCCGTCCCTGTAGTCTTTGAACTGCGTTACCGCGGTTCCGGCAATTTCGGTATAGGGATTGGCCCGCAGCGAAGCCATCAGGTCGGCCATTTTGCAAGACCGTCCAAGCCGGGCATCACCAAATTGTGGGTCTTTTCGGCAAAGTAGCCGTACTTCTCATACAGAGCGCCCAGTGCGTCGAACAGTGTCATATTCTGGCTGGCATACCAGCAGGCCATTTCCACAATCAGCATGGAAGCGGTAACGGCGTCCTTGTCGCGTACGTAATTTCCGATCATGTAACCGTAAGACTCTTCAAAAAGAGAAAATGGCGTGATACGAGTGCGCCTGCTCAAATTGGGCAATCTTTTCGGCCATGAATTTGAATCCTGTGAAAGTGTCAAAGCAGGACACGCCGTTTTTTTTTCGGCGATAGCGCGCACCATTTCGCTGGACACAATGCTCTTAAGTACGGCGGGGCACTCTGGCATGGTGCCTGCGCGTTGTTTGGCGCCGATCAGGTAATCGCACAGCAGTGCGCCGGTCTGGTTGCCGGTAAAGGGGACATAGTCGCCTGTGTCGCTGCGCACCATGATGCCGACACGGTCGGCGTCGGGATCGGTGCCAACAATCAATGTAGCACCGTTCTGCTTGGCCAGTTCCACAGCGAGATAAAACCCTTCCGGGTTTTCCGGATTGGGACTTTTCACTGTGGGGAAATTCCCGTCGATCACCATCTGCTGTTCTTCGCAGAGGATGTGTTTCAAGCCCAGGCGGCGCAGGGCCAAGGGAACCAGTTTGTGGCCGCAGCCGTGAAAGGGGGTAAAAACGATCTTGAAATCGTTGGCCATTTTGCTCACCATGGCCGGATCATTGGCCATGGCCATCACATTGCGCATAAAACGCTCGTCGCACTCGTCTCCCATGACGGTGATCATACCGCTGACCACAGCCTCGTCGTAGGGGACGGATCGGATGTCCTTGAAAATATCAATTTTCGTCAGCTGTTCGGCAATGGCATCGGCATGCTGGGGCGGCAGTTGGGCGCCGTCTTCCCAATAGACCTTGTAACCGTTGTATTCCTTTGGGATTGTGGCTGGCGGTGATGTTGATACCGGCCTGGCAGTGGTATTCCCGAACGGCAAAACTCAGCTCAGGCGTAGGGCGCAGGGCATCAAAAATGCGCACGCGGATGCCGTTGCCCACCATAACTTCGGCAGCGGTGCGGGCAAAATCCATGCTGTGGATGCGGCAGTCCATGCAGATGGCGACGCCGCGCTCTTTGGCTTCCTCGCCCTCGGCGGCGATGACATTGGCAAAGCCCTGGGTGGCATGGCGCACGACATAGGTATTCATGTGATGCAGTCAACCTTCATGGTGCCGCGCAGTCCGGCAGTGCCGAATTCCAGCGGGCCGTAAAAACGGGACTCAATCTCTTTGGGATCATCCTGGATCGCGAAGCTCGGCATGCTCCTCCGCAGTCAAAACATCGCTGTTGAGCCATTTTTCATACTCTGCCATATAGTTGCTTGCCATATCGTTTCCTTCCTCTCATTTTGATATCAAGTCCGCCCCAAGCCGGTGCGGAATGTCCATACACAGGCGCGAACCGCTCCTTCGACAGACAGTGCCGGGGCCATGGCGGCGGTACGCTCAGGGAGACGGTTCTGCTTCGACAGCGCTTTCTGCTTCGGCCTCCGCATCAGCGGAGGATTCGAGCAGGGCTTTTGCGTCTGCGGCCATGGAGGCGGGAACGTAAAGCGCTGCGCCGTAGGCGGATGTGCCGATGATCAGTTTGCCCAGAGAACCTTCATTATTATACGTTTTAAAAGCGGGGATACCATAGGCGATCAGCATATTCACGGCAAAATCCGCTTCATTGTTGAAATCCGGAACGTAGGTGAAATACGGCCTTGTCCCGTGCGCCGGTTTCGTCCGTGGGCCACATGGCTTCCAGCTTTGCGCCTTCCTCCGCACTGCTGCCCCAGGTGAGTTCCGGTTGGTCGGTTTTATGTTCCATTGTCGTTACCTCGCAACATTCATGTGAAAATTATTTGTGGTATTTGGATCCTTCCAGGATCTGGAAGGAACGGTAGAAGCTGTTCGAGCAGCATAACGCGGGCCAAGTGGTGGGGAAAGGTCATCGGTGACATGGACAGCTGCGCCCAAGCCTCTGCTTTGAGGAAGGGTGCAGGCCAAAGGAACCGCCAATGACAAAAACAAGATGCTTTGCGCTGCTGTTGCTCCAGGCAGCGATCAGGCGAGCCATCTCTTCGCTGGAGCGCATGCGGCCTTCAATGCAGAGCGCCACTACGCTGGCGCCGGGCGGGAGCTTGGCACGGATGGCATCGGCCTCCCGGGCCAGCGCCGCGTCAATCTGAGCCTGGGACGGGGAATCGGACAGCCGTTCTTCCTTCAGCTCGACTATATGGAGTTTACAACTCCGGGAAAGTCGTTTGCAGTATTCTTCGCAGGCCTCGCTGTAAAATTTTTCTTTCAGTTTTCCCACACATACGAGCGTGACGTTGTACATAGCTGTGCTCCTTTACAGGATATGAACGGGGCTGGGCTCGCTGCGGGGGCGCCACAGCCAGTGACACGGAAGTGCACCCATTTCGATCCAGCGCCTGCCGCACGGTGTTCAACGCCATAGCCGGCGTGTTGTTTTCGTGGCTTAAATGGGCCAACAGGACGTCTTTTACGCCGTTTTTGGCGGCGGACACGGCAAATTGGGCGGCATCGTCATTGGACAAATGGCCCGAGCGGCCGAGAATGCGTTCTTTGAGGTAGTATGGATAGGCTCCGCTGCGCAGGGTTTCCACATCATGATTGGATTCCAGAACCAGTGTGGAAACGCCGCAGAGCACATCGGCGGCACAGGCGGTTACATAGCCGGTATCCGTCAGAATCCCCACGGCGCCGTCGGCGCTGTCGAGCCGATAGCAGACGCTGTCGCCGGCATCGTGGGATGTGGAAAAGGAGGAGATACGGAATGCGCCCACACAGAAGCTGTCGCCGGAGGTGAACGGGCACAGCAGCGGCGAAATACCGGCAAAGCGGTTGCGCAGGTCGAAGGCCGTGCCGTTGCTGGCATAGATGGACGGAGCATAATGTTTGAGAAGCGTGGTTAAAAGCGCTGACATGGTCGCTGTGGCTGTGAGTGATCAGCAGGGCACTCAGATCGGCTATGGACAGGCCCAGCGCCTTCAGGGCTGTATTGATGCGCCGCACGGAGATACCGGCGTCAATGAGGATATGTGTGCTACCGGCACTGACAAGGGTCGCGTTGCCCTGAGCCGCTGGCCAAGGTGCATAATGTTGTCAAAGGGATTCCTTCCTTTTTATGTATATGGAATTGGATTACGCGGGGCGCAAACAAAAACGCCCAAGGGAGCGCCCCGGCTCCCGCCGGTCCTTCCGTGGGCGTTTTCAGGCTGCTCAGCCAACGCGGATAACGCTGCCCGTGTCGTCGGATACTTCCTCGACGCGGATGTTTGCACCAGCGCGCGCAATTTGCCGACAATATCCTCATAGCCGCGCTCAATATAGTTGACGCAACTGACTTCCGTGGTACCGTGAGCGGCCAGGGCCACGATTACCATAGCTGCGCCGGCGCGCAGGTCACAGGCCTGGATGGGAGCGCTGTCGAAGTGGTCAATGCCTTCCACCACGGCGACTTTTCCGTCCACCTGAATGTGAGCACCCAGGCGCTTGAGTTCGTCGACATAGCGGTAGCGGTTGTCCCACGCTTTCGGTGACCACGCTGGTACCTTGCGCCAGGCACAGCACGGCCACGATTTGAGGCTGCATATCCGTGGGAAGCCAGGATAGGGCAGCGTTTTCACATTGGTGCGTTTCAGCGCGCCGGTGCGGCGCACCAGAAGATTATCGTCCTGTTCTTCGATTTCCACGCCCATCTCAATCAGCTTGGCGCTGATGCAGTCCAAATGCTTGGGAATAATATTTTGATCAGCACTTCACCGCCGGTGGCCGCCACGGCGGCCATATAGGTGCCGGCTTCAATCTGATCGGGGATGATGGAGTAAGAACCGCCCGCAGCTGTGGCACGCCGCGGACTTTGATGACGTCGGTGCCGGCGCCGCGGATATCAGCGCCCATGGAGTTGAGAAAGTTGGCCAGATCCACAATATGAGGTTCCTTGGCTGCGTTTTCGATTACGGTATTGCCATCGGCCAGAACAGCGGCCAGCATAACGTTCATGGTGGCGCCGACGCTAACTACGTCAAGATAAACCTGAGCGCCGTGGAGATGGCCTTCGGTGGCCCGGGCATGGATAAAGCCGCCTTCGACTTCCACTTCTGCGCCCATGGCGGCAAAGCCTTTGATATGTTGGTCAATAGGACGCACGCCGAAATTGCAGCCGCCGGGCATGGTGACTTCGGCCCGGCCGAAACGGCCCAGCAACGCGCCGATCATATAATAGGAAGCGCGGATGCGGCGGGCCAGTTCATAGGGAGTGCGGGTGGAACGGATGTGCTCGCAGTTGATTTCCACAGCGTGAGCGTTGACGGAACGCACCTCGGCGCCCAAATCAGTCAGAATATCAAAGATCAGCGAAACATCACTGATTTGTGGAATGTTTTCGATCCGGCAGGTACCATTGACGAGCAGTGCAGCGGGCAGGATGGCCACGGCGGCATTTTTTGCGCCGCTAATGGGAACCTCGCCGTACAGAGGCTTGCCGCCATCAATAATATATTTCTTCAAAGAAAGACACCTCTCTAAATTTCAATGTTCGTTCAGCGAACCGGGACGGCATAGATTCTGCCATCCGTTTTATCGAAAGAAATGTGCAAAAGCACGATTCCATAAAAATCCACGTATAGTATACCATTTTTGCGGCAAAAGCAATAATAAGATCCAGAAAAAATACAGATCTGGGAAAAATCTGATATTCCGGAAAAGAAGTGCCTTTTATTTTGCTACAGAGACATGGCCGGTAACGGCATCGACATAGTACCGATACGTATTGGTATCGATGCAGTAAACCGGTGAGAGGAGCAGGGGAACCGACGCCGTACTCTGCAGAACATAGCCGGAAGAGATCTCGCTTATAGTATTGCAGATTCTGCCCGCTTCATTACAATAATCGATCAAATAAATAACAGAGGAACATTTGCCGATGGCCTGTGCGTCGCCAATGGTGCTGCCGGAGGCAGGAATAAAGAATCCGCTGGCGGAACAGAGCAGTCCGTCCTGCAGCACGAACTCCATGGCGGCGCTGTACACCGGGAGATTATCCACATAGGGCGTGGCGGTGATGACGGTGCGCTCCCCACGGTTTCCCGCTGCGGTAAAAGGTGTATTGTGCCGGGCAATATTTTTTCACAAACACCTCGGTTTTTCCACCTGCAGCTCCGGGGCGGCGATGGTCAGCTGAAAAAAGCGCCGTTGGAACGGAAGACGGCGCTGCCGCCGGTGAATGTGTACTGCTGTGTGCCGCCGCCGGCATCCTGCTGCTTCACCAGCGTGCCGAGCAGTGCGGCAGTGGCCTGTTCTTCTTCCATATTGCGCTCATAGGAATACGTGAAAGCAGTATCCTGTCCCTGCAGCAGTTCAGGATCAATGGATACGTTGCTGTTTTGCAGAAAAAAGGACGGTCTGGTCGATCAGATTCTGTGCCGAACGGTGCTGCGCATAGCCGCGGGAAGCGACGAGCAGCAGCAGGAAAACATTGAGCAGCAGCAGTATCACGAGGATGATGTTTTTCAGCCGGTAAGTTTCCATAAGCGGCAAGCCTCACAAAGTCAATGTTATTTTGCAGCCAGGTGGGGGAGAGCGTGTCATTGCCGTCGTCCCAGTAACCGGCCAGCAGTTCGGCGGGGCCGTCGCTGCGCACCGCGGCAGCGGCCTGGAGCGTGGGCAGCAGGGCTGTGCTTTTTCGGAGGATGTATAACTGCGCAGATGAACGGTGAAAGATGTGATCACGCCTTCTTCCACGGTGACCTGTGCCGTATTATCGTCCGGATGGAAAATGGGGAAGCCGCCAAGCATGTAGCCGAACTGGATCTCGGCGTTCCCGTTTTGGTCGGCTTGGGCAGAGAAGATACAAACGCGCGTCGCCGATACGGTCTGCTGTGATGGCGCTGATGCACTCCCATGCTGCGTCAGTGCATTCCTGCAGCGTAGGGGCTTCGCCGGAGTGCTTTGGCCGGAGTACAGCCGCATCGGCTTCGGTGCCGCTGTAATATACAGTGCCGTCTGGTTCGAAGCGTATCGTACGCAGGCCTTGTTTGATTACCAGAGTGCCGTCGCTTTCCGTGTAGCGGGAATTGGAGTGTACGTTGAATTCCAGCTGCATCAAAATCTGGTCGCACTCTGCGCTCGACAGGACGCTGGCGACGGACAGTTCGGGAAGAGTCTGCCGCGCCTGGCTGATCAGCGTATAGGGAGCCAGAGCCTGGTAGGGTTCGCCGCTGAGGAATGCGAATTCCGCGCTCTCACCGCTGTGGCGTTCGGCTGCACTGCTCAGCGTTTCCGCAGTCACAGTGGTGCTCCAGCAGTAGTATGCGTCGTGCTCCGGATCCCAGCCATACAGAGTTACGCTTCCATCCTGCAGGCTGGACAGCAGCAGCGCGCGCGCCGGGGTCTGCGGTGCGTTCGCGCTGCCGCCGATCCAGGCGTCCAGGAGCGACAGCGGCAGTGTGGTGGTGAAATCATAATAGATGCTGTTGTTTTCCAGTGCCCGCTGGAACTCTTTTTCGTCCACGGTTGTGCCGTCGCTGGCGGAACCGAGAGCTTCAGTCAGCAGTGGGCCAAGGTCTTCAAATACGTTTCCACCGGTAGTTTCGCCGGTCCAAGCTGGCAGACTCCGCCGGTGCGTACGGCGATGCGAACCGGGAGCTGGGCGCTGGTTTGAGAAGCATTAGTGTTTTCGGTGCTGTAAACGCTGCTGGTGAAAAGACGGTTGAACGTATCCGGCCCGGATCAGCTCTGTACGGGAGAGAAGAAACAGCGCAGAAAGCACCAGACAGACAATCAGTACGTTTTGGATGCGGTTCTGCACATGGCGGTCAGTTGGTCTCATCATGAGGCGCCTCCTGTACGTCCTGGCAGATGGGAAGAGTGATGCGGAAAGTGGTGCCGGGACCGTCGCGATCCACAAGGGAAAGGGTGCCGCTGTGCTGGGCCACGATTTCCGCGGCGATGGACAACCCCAGGCCGGTGCCGCCGGACTCGCGGGAACGAGCCTTGTCCACGCGGTAGAAGCGCTCAAACACATGGGCACGGTCTTTGGCAGGGATGCCGATCCCGTTGTCGCTGACTTCCAGCCAGGCTTCCTCGCCTTCCGTACCGCCGCGCAGCTCGATGCGGCCGCCGTCGGGAGTGTATTTAATGGCGTTGCCCACGATATTCATCAGCACCTGGGTCAGTCGGCCCCGGTCACCCATGATTACGGGCAGAGACTGGTAACTGCGCACCAGTGTGTGGCGGTGGTTTCGGGCGGCCATCTCAACGGCGTTGCACACGCCGTCTACCGCATCACTCAGCGGGAAGCGGGTCATATTCATTTCCATGTGGCCGTAATCGAATTTAGACAGCGTTAGCAGATCCTGTACGATATGGGCCATGCGGTCGGTTTCGCTGATGATTACGTCCAGGAATCCGTTGGCTGTTTCAGGCGGGACGTCGGAAGCGTCGTGGAGGGTTTCGGCATAACTGCGCACATTGGTCAGGGAGTGCGCAGTTCGTGGGATACATTGGCAACGAATTCGCGGCGAATTTCCTGATCCCTGCGCTGCTGCGTCACGTCGTGCAGCACGGCCAGCACGCCGCCTTCGGTGTCATTGGAAAAGGGCGTCAGGTGGACCTCAAGGGTGGTGTCTGCAACGGTGTATTCGCAGTCTTCATAGAACGGACTGTGCAGGGCCAGCACATAGTCAAAGTCCACCTGGGGCTGGAACAGGTCGTCATAGCGCAGCGCGGACATATCTTTCTGGCGGAGCATCTGTTCAGCTGCGGGGTTGACCTGCATGATGGAACGGTCGCGGGAAAAGGCCACCACGCCGTCGGTCATGTGCAGAAACAGAGTGTCCAGTTTATTGCGCTCGCTTTTGACTTCGTTGATCGTGGTCTGCAGTGTTTCGGACATTTCGTTGAAAGTGGTGGTCAGAATACCAATTTTCATCGCTGGATTCCACGGCGATGCGGCTTCCGGAAATCGCCGGCGGCGATGTGCTCAGCGCTGCTGGTGAGTCTTTCAATGGGCAGTGTCATGGTTTTGCTCAGCAGGAAGGAAAGCAGCACCGCGATCAGAAGCCCGGAACAGCAGCGACTGCAGGATGATCATGAACAGTTGGGAGTTCAGTTCATTCACGTTTTCGCGGTTATCCAAAATGTAAATGATGAAATGGTTGTTGCCCCCGCTGATGGGGATGGCCACATCCATGTAGTTGGCGGTGATATCGCGGGTCTGTCCCACCTGGCCATTGCGTGCAGCCAGGAGATTGGCGGTGTCGCGCAGATCATCGCCGCCCCGGGTGTCGGAGCTGGCCAGGCATTTTCCGCTTTTGGCGTCGAGAATATAATAATTGCGGGTGCGCGAATCAATGCCGAGAGAACCGGCGCTGACTTCGATCATGGTCTGCAGGCGCGCGGCGCCGTCGTCTCCGGCGGCTTCCATGCGCAGCGACTGGACAAAGCCCGTGTTGCTTTCGTCGAACACTGCCTTCATCTGAGAATAAAAAGCGTCAGTATAGAAGCTGGTGACATTGGTCATCAAAAACGCGCCGACCACGGTCATCAGCGAAGTGATCAGCAGCAGCATAATCAGCATCAGCTTCAAATGCAGGCTTCGCAGCATAGATGCACCACCGTCCTTAGCAGGTAGAATGAAACGGGAATCAAATTGATGTACTGTTCAGTGTTGGCTCGAGAAAAATAGCCCACACCGCGGCGGGTCAGGATATACACGGGGTTGGCTGGGTCGGTTTCAATCTTTTCCCGCAGCCGCCGTACGGTGACGTCTACAGTGCGTGCGTCGCCGATATAATCGTAATTCCAGACCTGCTCCATCAGGCTGGTGCGGGAAAACACCTTATCTGGCCGGCTGGCCAGGAAGCAGAGAAGTTCGTATTCCTCTGAGTCAGTTCAATCAGCTTACCTTTTTGGACACCTCGTAGCGGTCGGTGTTGATGGACAGATCGCCTGAAGCGATCATCTGTTCGCCGCTGCCGGGGGCGGTGGTACTGGAGAGCAGCATGGCGCTGCGGCGGATGTTGGCTTTCACCCGCCATTAGTTCGCGGGTCGAAAAGGCTTGGTAATATAGTCGTCGGCGCCGATTTCCAGGCCCAGCACTTTGTCCCTTCTTCCTCGCGGGCGGTCAGGATGATCACAGGGATGCTGCTGCCCGTCTCACGCAGTTTTTTGCATACATCCCAGCCAATCATTTTTGGCAGCATGACGTCCAGCAGGATCAGGTCCGGATTTTCCTGCAAGGCCAGCTGCAGCCCGGCCTCGCCGTCATAGGCCTCCAAAGTATCGTATCCTTCTTTCTGCAGGTTGAATTTCAAAATATTGACGATGTTTTTTCGTCATCTACAATCAAAAACACGTTTTTCTCATCCATGGGATTGTATCCTCCGTTTTCTTTTCTTACAAATGCAGCCGCACTTTTTGGTTTTGAGGACGGTTGCCACGGTTTTGGCGTCGGTGATCTCACCATCCATGATGCGCTGTACCATTGTGTCGAAGGGGATGCGCTCGATGCGCAGAAATTCGTCCTCATCCGGGTCCGGGGCGTCAAAAAGTCAGATCCCGGGCAAGATAAAGATACAGTGTTTCTGTAAAAATACCGGGAGAAGAATGCAGCACGCCCAGCGGGACAAAGGAGCCCGGCACGGCACCGATTTCCTCATGCAGTTCCCGCAGTGCCGCAGAGGTTGGATCCGAGCGTTCTCCCGGCTCCAGTTTGCCGGCGGGCAGTTCCGTCATGGCCATCCCCATGGCATAGCGATATTGAGTCACGGTAACGACCCGCATCCGTTCATCCAGCGGCAAAATCACCACGCCGCCGGGATGTTCCACTATTTCGCGCTGGGATGTTTTCCCATTGGGCAGCCGTACTTCATCCATATGAATATCCACGATGCGGCCGTGATACACCGTGCGGCCGCTCAGTTTGGTTTCGGTCAGTTCCATTGCATCTGTCCTCCGTTTCAGAGAATCTGTGATCTGAAATTATATAAAATAAAGTATACCATAGGCGTTTGGAAAAAGCCATATAAAGCGTGAAAAAGCGTGGGCGGCCTGCGGGTACAAAAAAGATGTGACAGCGCGTATGAAACGGCGTCTATAGCGTAAACTAAACCCGGATGGAGGGGGAAAAAAGCATGCGGAAATTTTGTCAGACGGTGGATTTGTTTGCTATGGGCGGCGGGACGTATGGACTTATTGAAGTGCTCTGGCGCGGATACACCCACTGGAGCATGGCGTTGTTGGGCGGTGTGCTGTTTTTGCTGATTGGGGCGGAAACCGCCTTCTGCCTGAAGGTACGCCGCTGCTGATCCGGGGCTGGCAGGCGCTGGCGTGATTACGGCGGCGGAATTCGCCGCCGGGTGCATTCTGAATCTGGGCCTCGGCCTGGCTGTCTGGGATTATTCGGACATGCCCTTTCAGCTTTTGGGGCAGATCTGCCTGCCTTACAGCATCCTTTGGGCAGTTTTGGCTATGGTAGCCTCAGCGCTGCACGGCTTTATCTGCCGGGAGGCCTGGCAGGAGAGGCATTGCCTGGAATGCTGTACAAAAAAGCGGTTGCGCGCGCCGCGGAAGGGTATAGGATAAGGGTACGAAAACAAGAAAGAGGGAGAGAGCCATGTGGGCCGATGAAACGGTATTTTACCAGATTTATCCGTTGGGATTCTGCGGCGCGCCTTTTGAAAAATGACGGCGTGCAGGAGCACCGTGTGTTGAAAGTGCTGGATTGGGTGGAGCATTTGAGACGGCTTCATGGGGCGCTTTATTTTTGCCCGGTGTTTTCTTCGGACACTCACGGCTACAATACGCGGGATTTTTTTCGTATCGACGAGCGCCTGGGAACCAACGCAGATTTTCGGGAAGTTTGCCGGAAACTGCATGAAAGCGGCATCCGCGTGGTGCTGGACGGCGTATTCAATCATGTGGGCCGTGGCTTCTGGGCGTTTCAGGAGTGCTGCGCAACCGGGAACGTTCACCCTACATAGATTGGTTTTACATCGATCTGGGCGGCAATTCCTGCTATGACGACGGCCTTTGGTATGAGGGATGGGAAGGAAATTACGATCTGGTCAAGCTGAACCTGCGCAAGGAAGCTGTGGTGGAGCATCTTTTGGAAGCGGTTCGCTTCTGGGTGCAGGAATTTGGCATCGACGGACTGCGGCTGGATGTGGCTTATTGCCTGGACAAGGATTTTTTACGCCGTCTGCGTGCCTTCTGCAGTGATCGGAAGGAGGATTTTTTCTGCTGGGCGAAATGCTCCACGGGGATTACCGGGAGCGTATGAACGGCGAAATGCTGCATTCAGCCACCAACTACGAATGCTATAAGGGCCTCTACTCCAGTTTCAACAGCATGAACCTGTTTGAAATCAACCATTCCCTGCGGCGCCAGTTCGGCGCGGAGGACTGGTGCCTCTACCGGGAGGCTTTCGCCAAGGCGACGGCGACCTGGATAGCGCTGTATGCGTCGTTGCACTGGCCCATATCCATGATGCGCGGCAAGCCGCCGATGGTTCCGAGGTCGAGGTCGTTGAAGCGGTATTTGCCGCAGGCCAAGGTCAGGATGACTGTATCGGCCGGGGTCTGCTGAACGAAGTCGGTGTAGTAGTTACGGCCCGGGCGCGCGCCGTCGCAGCCGCCGACGAGGAAGAAGTGTTTGATGGCGCCGGCTTTGACAGCTTCGATGACTTTGTCGGCAACGGACAGAACCGTGCCGTGGCCGAAGCCGGTCGTGACCGTCGTGCCGCCGTTGATGCCGGTGAAGTGCTGTTCTTCTTTATAGCCGCCGAGTTCCAAGGCTTTTTCAATGACCGGAGTGAAGTCCTTGTCTTCGCCGATATGGGTTACGCCGTCAAAGGAGACGACTTCCGTCGTGAAGACGCGGTCGATGTAAGACTTCTTGGGAGGCATGAGGCAGTTGGTGGTGAACAGGAAGGCCGCGGGCACGCCGTCGAACTCTTTCTGTTGGTTCTGCCAAGCCGTGCCGAAGTTGCCTTTGAGGTGTTTGTATTTTTTCAGTTCCGGATATGCATGGGACGGGAGCATTTCGCCGTGGGTGTAGACGTTGATGCCCTTACCTTCTGTCTGCTGGAGGAGGCGTTCCATATCCTTCAGGTCGTGGCCGGTGACGACGATGAACGGGCCTTTTTCGATGGTGAGGGGAACCGTCGTCGGAACCGGTGTGCCATACGTCGAGGTGTTGGCTTCGTCGAGGAGGGCCATGCAGGTCAGGTTGACTTTACCCGTTTCCATGACGATAGGAAGCAGTTCGTCCATGCCCCAGTCTTCGCTCAGGGCCGAAAGGCCTTTGATGAAGAAGGCACCCAGTTCGTCACTGGATTTGCCGAGCTCGTCCTGCAGCCGGGCGGTGGCAGATTTGCCGCACACGCCGGCGCCGCCGGTGCAGCCGGAGCAGTTTGCCGTCTGCTCGCACTGAAAACAAAACATCTCATTCATGGAATGTTCGTCCTTTCTTTTCAAAATAGGAGGGATCACTTTCGGTGCCCGGAGACGCAGGCAGCATCCTGCTTCTGTGCTCCGGGGGCGGTGGGATCAGGTGTTGTCGGAGAACACAATGCTCAACAGCATTTTGAACGCTTCTTCCGCGTATACCGCATGGGGCTTGCCTTCCGGCATTACGATGGTTTGTCCGGCGCGGCAGATATGGGGCGTGCCGTCGATGGAAAACGCCCTGTGCCCTCAAGCACGGTGACCATGGCGTCTCCGGGAGCAGCATGGGCGCTGATCTCCTCGCCTTGGTCAAAGGCAAACAGCGTGATGCTGACGGCTTTGTTCTGTGCCAGGGTCATACTGACTACCTGACCGGGCAGAACAGCAATTTGCTCGCTCAGGGCGAGGGCCGTTTCGTGGGGATGTTTTTGATCTGATTCATAAAAGTACGCTCCTTTCCTCCGTTCAGCTTTCCAGCACACGGCCGTCGGTGGACAGTGTGACCACCTGCCAGGGCAGGAATTTGCCGCTGTTTTTCAGCGCGGTAACGGCGGCCTGTTCGATACCGCCGCAGCAGGGTACTTCCATGCGCACGACGGTAAGGCTTTTAATCAGATTTTGGCGTAGGATTTCTGTCAGCTTTTCGCTGTAGTCTGCGCCGTCCAGCTTGGGGCAGCCTATCAGGGTGACTTTGCCGCGCATGAATTCCTGGTGAAAGTTACCGTAAGCAAAAGCGGAGCAGTCTGCGGCGATGAGCAGGTTAGCCCCGTCGAAATAGGGAGCGCAGAGCGGGGCCAGCTTGAGCTGTACGGGCCACTGGCGCAGCTGAGAAGAAATGGCGCCGGCGGGCGCTGCGGTGACGTCTTCATGCATCAGGACGCGGCTCCGACTGCCGGGGCAGCCTCCGCCGGGCGGCGCCTGTACGGGTGCGCTGTTGCGCAGGGCTGCTGCTTTCCGGGCCAGTACGGCGGCTTCATCGTAAGCAGCTGCTTCACGCTGTACAAAAGAGATGGCCCCGGTGGGACAGACGGGCAGACAATCCCCCAGGCCGTCGCAATAATCGTCACGCAGGAGCCTTGCCTTACCGTCCACCATGCCGATGGCGCCTTCATGGCAGGCAGCGGCACACAGGCCGCAGCCGTTGCATTTTTTTTTTCGTCAATTTGAATCATTTTGACGGAGCATCGTTTTCCTCCTGTTCCGGCAAGAAATCTGCATTGCCGTTTGACTTTATATCCACACTATAGTAGCATGGAGGCAATCAGTATGTTGTTTTAACAACAAAGGAGGAAAACATGACACAATTATTGAAAACGCTGGGCCACAGCGTTGTTTCGCGGTCTGTCAGAGGAGGAAGCGGAGAAAGCGCTGTCCTGCCTCGGCACGCAACGCGCCGCTGTTATGCAAAGGAGAGGCGGTGTTGCGTGCCGGCGACCATGTCGGCAGCATTGCACTGGTGCTTTCGGGCAGCGTCTGTATTGAAAACAATGACGCCTGGGGCAATAAAAAGTGTGCTGGACCGTTTGGGGCAGGGGCAGGTGTTGCCGAGACTTATGCCTGTGTTCCCGGTGAGCCGATGATGGTCAGCGTGGTGGCGGCGGAAAGGGCGGAAATCCTTTTCCTGCGTGCTGCTCCTTGTTGGACGAACAGGCGCCGCCGGCTGTGCAGCGACTGGTGCGCAATCTGCTTTCAGTGTCGGCGCAGAAGAATTTGATCCTTTCCCGGCGCATGTTCCATATTTCGGCAAAAACCATCCGCGGACGGCTCCAGTCCTATCTCTCCGATCAGGCGGCCCGCCGGGGCGGCAGGAGTTTGATATTCCTTTGACCGCCAGCAGCTGGCGGATTATCTGGGGGTGGATCGCAGCGCGCTGTCTGCCGAACTGGGCAGAATGCAGCGCGAGGGGCTGCTGCGCGTGCGGAAAAATCATTTTGTCCTTTCTGCGGCAAAGACGAATAAAAAACGGCAGGCTGTTTCAAAGCCTGCCGTTTTTGTCTTGTTTTATGCTTTGCTGAATGCCCAAAGATTGGAGATCTGTCCTTCCAGCGTTTCATAGCTCCAATGCTGGCTGCTGCGCATCGGGCTGTTGGGATCGTTTACGGTGAATCCGTTTTCATCGTAACCGGTGAGAATGATGTAGTGTCCGGTGGTTGTAAAGTCGCCGGGAGCCATGGCGCATACCACCGGGCGGCCTTCTTCGACAGCATTGATCATATATTGTTTGACCAGAGGAAGCTCTTCGGCGCGCAGCCCGAAGTGAGCGCTGCCTTCGGACATGAATGTCCAGGAAGTGCCGCTGCCTTCGGCATAATAGCCGTTCTCCTCAGCCCAGTGAGCCACGGAGGCGGGATCCCAAGTTTCGTTACCGGTCAGGTAGAGCGCCAGCATGGACATGCAGGTGGGGCCGCAGCCTGTCCAGCCGATCAGGCCGCTGCCGTATTCTTGGTAACCCCAGCGCTCGTCCCACTGCAGCAGCAGAGGAACTTTGTGTTTTGTGCCGCCTCGGAAGAAGAGGTCAATGGCAGGGCGTTTATCCTTTTTACTGGGATAATCCACCACATAATCGATCGCTTCGCTGTTTTTCAGCGCCAGGGCGATCAGGTCTTCTGAATAGCTGTCGATCTCATCGAGGATCTTCTTGACCTGGGGATATTCCTGTGCCAATTCTTTCAATGCCAATACCGTTTCGGAGTCCCCGCTCTGAGGCGTGAGGTCCACATGCTCCAAAGCATCGTCTCCGGCCAGCTGGCCTGTCCCGTTGGCGCCTTGGGACGCAGGATCTTCTAGGGAGGAAGGCGTGACGCTGTCCGGCCAGAAGCGGAGCAGCGCAATGCATACCACGGCGATAACGACGCAGCCCGCTGCCCATGTCAGGCGCCGGCGCTGTCGCCGTCGGCGGGCGACTCTGCGGCGGCGCTGCCGATCCTGTTCCTGGCGGCTGACGGGGTAGGGGCGCTCGTCGTAAAAATAACCGTCGTTTGACG
>VOFH01001234.1_pt1 | contig 48000 bp, 60 predicted proteins | sample 5384091 | NCBI WGS metagenome assembly VOFH01 (sample SAMN12384727, study PRJNA508395) | human gut metagenome | isolation source: healthy gut G | host: Homo sapiens
TTCTGTAATCAGCATTTATCTTGACATAATCAAATGTAAGGTCACAGCCCCATGCTGTAGCGCTTGCATCGCCCTGCTTAACATCAGCAATAGCAATTACAGGATTCTGTGAAAGTATTTCCGTTGCTTTCTCCTCGCTGTAATCTGTGGCAGTTCCATCTTTAACAATCTGAAGCTTTCCTGCGTTGCTTTCAAAGAATATATCAACCTTCTCCGGCTCGAAATCAACGCCTGAATAACCCATAGCACAAAGAATTCTTCCCCAGTTAGCATCGTGTCCAAATATTGCCGCCTTTGTAAGATTAGAAGTGACAATTGACTTTGCAAGTGTCTTGGCTTCTGCCTTAGTTGTTGCGCCCTTAACCTGAACTTCAAAAAGACATGTACAGCCTTCACCATCTCCTGCTATTTTCTTAGAAAGCTCTGTAAGTACATAAGCTTAAGCCTTCATAGAAAGCATCATAATCAGCACCCTCTTCTGTAATCTTCTTGTTGCCAGCCATTCCGTTAGCAAGAACAAGCACTGTATCATTAGTTGATGTATCTCCGTCAACAGATATCATATTAAATGAATCTTCAACAATATCACTTGTCATCTTCTGAAGAAGTGCCTTGTCAATATCACAGTCTGTTGTTATGTAGCAGAGCATTGTTGCCATGTTAGGATGAATCATTCCCGCACCCTTGCACATGCCACCGATTGTTACCTTAGTACCTGCAACCTCTACTTCTACAGCAACCTGCTTGCTTCTTGTATCTGTAGTCATAATTGCCTCTGCTGCCTGTGTTCCTGCTTCTTAATGAAGCATCAAGCATTCCGGAGCAAGCTTTTCAATTCCTGCACATATTCTGTCAACAGGAAGCTGCATTCCGATAACACCTGTTGAACCGATAAGTACTGCATTCTCTGGTACATTAAGAACCTTTCCAACTGCCTTTGCTTCTTCTGCACATGCGTTATCTCCTTCAACGCCTGTACATGCGTTGGCAACACCGCTGTTTACAACTACAGCCTGTGCAAAGTCTTCATTATATACAATGTTTCTGTCCCATTTAACAGGAGCTGCAAATACTTTGTTAGTTGTAAATGTTCCTGCTGTAACACATGGCTTCTCTGAAACTGTATACAAGTGCCATATCCTTTCTTTCCGTTCTTATATTTAATCTGTGCTTCACATCCGGCAGCCTTGAATCCTTTAGCTGCTGTAACACCGCCTTTAATTATATTCATAACATCCTCCTATTGTACCATCACATATATTCTCTGTCATTGTGCATATTTCGTCGTCGTAAATTCTGAATTTTACGCTACATTTATTATGGAAACATTGGTGCAAGCTGTAATCCCTCATTCTCTGGAAGTCCGAAGAGAAGATTCATATTCTGTACTGCCTGACCAGCCGCACCCTTAACAAGGTTATCTAATGCACCCATCATTATAATTCTGTTAGTTCTTGGCTCTATCTTAAATCCTATATCTACAAAGTTACTTCCCTCAACCCAGCGTGTCTCTGGGCATACATCCTTAGGAAGTACTCTTACAAAATATTCCTTATCATAATATTTATCATATGCCGCCTTAACATCTTCATAAGTTACATCCTTTGCAAGATTAGCATATGCTGTCACAAGTATTCCTCTGTTCATTGGAACTAAATGTGGTGTAAATATAAGCTTTAAATCATCTCTTCCACAAGCATATCCAAGCTGTTCTTCTATCTCTGGTGTGTGTCTGTGTGTACCAACACCATATGCTTTCATACTCTCATTAACTTCACAGAAAAGATTAGCAACCTTGCACCCCTGTCCTGCACCTGCTTGTTCCGCTCTTAGCATCAATGATTATTGTATCTGGATTAATAATTCCTTCTTTTAACAAGTGGATATAATGTAAGAATTGATGTTGTAGTGTAACATCCTGGGTTAGCAATAATTCTTGTATTATTATTCACTTTATCCCTGTTAATCTCACATAAGCCATAGACTGCTTCATCAATATATTGTGGTGACTTATGTTCAAGCTTATACCATTTTCATATATATCTACATTCTTTAATCTAAAGTCTGCACTAAGGTCTATTATCTTTACCTTTGATAAAATCTCATCGTTAACAAGTGATGCACATAAGCCCTGTGGTGTTGCCGTAAATATAACATCAACCTCGTTAGCAAGCTGTTCCATATTATCATCCATACATCTGGCATCTACAAGCTTAAACATGTTTCTGTATACATCTGAATATTTCTGATCTATGTAGCTTCGTGAACCAAGCCATACAATCTCTACATCCTTATGTCCAAGAAGAAGTCTTACTAATTCGTTACCTGCATATCCGGTAGCTCCGATAATTCCAACCTTAACCATACGTCCTCCATCTGAATGTTTATTTATTCATTCGTGTACATATATTATTCATCAATAAAAAATGACAAGTTCCATTATAACAACTTTTTTTTTTCTATGTAAAGTGTTTATTCATTATTTTTTATATTTATGCAATATTCTTGCATAAAGTTGCATAATATACATTTTTACCTATTGCATTTTCATAATAAGTAGTTTATTATAATCAGCAGAGTTTTTACACTTTGTAATAGCATTGATTTACTACATAATATTTATTACATAATTAAACCTATTATTAATTATATGGAGGACATTAATAATGAAAAGAAAGTTGTTCTTGCTTATTCAGGTGGTCTTGATACTACAGCAATCATTCCTTGGTTAAAGGAAACTTTCGACTATGATGTTATCTGTGTATGTGCAGATTGCGGTCAGGAAGAGGAATTAGACGGACTTGAAGAAAGAGCTTTATCTTGTGGAGCTGCCAAGTTATATATCGAAGACATCACAGATGAGTTCTGCGACAACTACATCGTTCCATGTGTACAGGCACACGCAGTTTATGAAAATAAATATTTACTTGGTACTTCAATGGCAAGACCTCTTATCGCAAGAGACTTGTTGAGATTGCCCGTAAGGAAGGTGCTGTTGCTATCTGCCATGGTGCTACAGGTAAGGGTAATGACCAGATCAGATTTGAGCTTACAATCAAGGCTTTAGCTCCAGATATCCAGATTATCGCTCCTTGGAGAGATTCTAAGCTGGACATTACAGTCTCGTGAGGATGAAATTGAATACTGCAGACAGCACGGTATTCATCTTCCATTCAGCACAGACTGCAGCTACAGCCGTGACCGTAACATCTGGCATATAAGCCACGAAGGTCTTGAGCTTGAAGATCCAGCTAATGAGCCTAACTATAAGCACTTCTTGTTCTTGGATGCACTCCTGAAGAAGCTCCAGATGAAGGCAGAATATGTAACAATGACATTTGAAAAGGGTGTTCCTACATCTGTTAACGGCAAGAAGATGAAGGTTTCTGATATCATCAGAGAACTTAACAGACTTGGCGGCAAGCACGGCATTGGTATAATTGATATCGTTGAGAACCGTGTTGTTGGTATGAAGTCACGTGGTGTATATGAAACACCTGGTGGAACTATTCTTTACGAAGCACATCAGCAGCTTGAAGAATTAGTTCTTGACAGGGATACAACAACAGTCAAGATTAATGTTGGAAACAAGTTTGCACAGGTTGTATACGAAGGAAAGTGGGAAACACCTCTTCGTGAAGCACTTCAGGCATTTGTCGAAAAGACACAGGAATACGTAACTGGTGAAGTTAAGTTCAAGCTTTACAAGGGCAACATCATCAAAGCTGGAACAACATCTCCATATTCATTATATAACGAATCTATCGCTTCATTCACAACTGGAGACCTTTATGACCACCATGCACTTTCTCACTCAATTTGGACTTCCACATGCCTCTTCACCACTCCAGCGTCCAATCCGCCACCACAGCTCCACCGCATATTACACTCCACCTGCCAATCCACCGCACAAAAGTCTTCCGTGAGAATGAAGTCAGGCGACTATACAACTCGTTTTCAAACCGTTGCGAAGACGCCGGCATCTTAGTAAGCTGGGACAGTTGGCTTAACGCCAACGAATCCCAGCGAACTTAGTACCGCTGCGTCGTAGAACGAGCGCAAGCGTGTTTGAAAACGAGTTGTATAGTCGCCTGACTTCCATTTCCGAAAGGCATCACCCCTTAAACTTTCCCTTATCAATCTCCTTCTCTTCCACTTTCCTATTCACATATGTCCGAAGCAGCGCATAACACACTGAGCTGATTGGAATAAAAGTAAGCATACCCATTATACCAAACAGATTGCCACCGATTGTAACAGCAACAAGCACCCATATTCCCGGCAGTCCAACTGAACTTCCGACAACATGAGGATATATAAGATTTCCTTCAATCTGCTGTAATATAAGGAATACTCCCACGAATATAAGTGCCTTTAACGGGCTTGTCATCATTATAAGAATCACACCGACTATACATCCGATAAATGCACCAACAATCGGAATAAGTGCAGTAACCGCAATAATAATTCCTATAAGAAGTGCATAAGGCATTCTCAATATAGACAATGTAATAACAAACATCGTTCCAAGAATACATGCTTCAAGACACTGTCCTCACAGGAAATTAGAGAATGTAGTGTTGGTAAGTCTTAAGACTTCAATAATTTTATGTGCCCTGTTCTCAGACATGCACACATACATAAGCTTCTTGCATTGCGCTGTAAGCCTCTCTTTCTGAAACAGCACATACACAGAAAAGACAAATCCAATAAAGAAATTAGTGACTCCTGAGAAAAATCCGCTTATTGCACCAATTCCTCCATTGATAATTCCTTTAGTTCCTATTGAAAGGAAATTCATAACATTTGAAAGAACAGAATCCCAGTTGATTGATATGCTGCTTAACTTTTCCTCATACTCAGGATATGCAGACAGCTTGACCTGCAGCCAGTTGATAAGATTATTAACCGCTGTCGGCACCTGTCTTATAAGGTCAGCTATTGTGTTTACCAGTTCAGGCACAACCACAAAAAGTACACCTGCAATAATAGCCAGTATCAAAATCAGTGTAAGCATATAAGCAAGCACTCTTATAAGTCTGGGATGCTTCTTCTTACAACGCTTGTCAAACAGCCTGTTAAGTCCTTTTTCAATTGCTTTCATAGGTACATTGAATACAAATGCGATGACTGCGCCAATTATAAATGGCATTACAAGTCCTGCAAGATATGATATAGAATCAAGAATTCCAGTCACATTGTTAAGGGCAAGATATATTACAATTAGCACTGCACCAATCGTAATTCCCTTAACAACCTGACTGTCTTTAAAATGTCCTTTGTTCATACAACCCCTCCACTCTTTAAAGTTACTTCTAATATACTATACAGAAGTCCGGGATTCAAACATATTATATAAATTTAAGAATTGTAAAATGTTAGTTATACTGTGCATCAACCATACTCATCATCATTCGCATATTGAATGCTCCCATAAATTTTACTGATGGAAGATATACAAAATGCTTCTTCTGGATTACACAGTCATCCTCATATTCATCATCATACACTTCAAGTCTCATAACTTCATTAACAAACTGTCCCTTACCCGGTTCAACATTGAATGCACCCTCAATAAATGGTGCATAACAGTCTCTGTCACCACTCTGGTCAGGATCATATGCAATAAATGTATGAATCATACTTTCATATTTAGTAATAAACAGTCCATTATCTGCACCGCTTTCCTTTAGTGCATTTCTGTAATTGTCCATCTCTTCTTCATACACTGCTGACTGTTTGTTAATAATCTCTTCTAACTCACCCGCAGTCATAGGAATATTTTCTGCAAAGAAAAATGCGAGTGGCTGGATGCTTCCATATAATAAAAAAGCAGCTCATATCCGAATTAAGAGTCTGTGATACCTCAAGCTTATCAGTATCCCCCATATACATAAGAACTGCAAAATTGCCCTTCGCAGTAAACTCCTTAAGCATATTAATAGCTGCCTTTAATTCTGTTCTCGAAAAATGTCTCATAATTTCTAATTCCTTTTCATTTAAACTATCGTTGATTATATCACCTATGACTGATATTTTCACTTCCAAATTTTACTTTTCATAATTTCATACAATCTTCATTCAGATATATGGACTTCAATATGCCACCACTTCTCAAAAATAAGCAGCCGCCCTGTTGATCAAACAGGACGGCTGCCTCTACAAAAAAGATTAGGAAAGTAAGAAAGCTTTATCACAGAGCGTCGTTACCGGTTTCACCGGTTCTTATCTTGACTACTCCCTCAATATCCTTGATGAATATCTTACCATCACCAAAACTGTTAGTATTAAGTTCTTCCAATACCTTGTTAATTATACCCTCGACTATCTCGTCTTTTACGACAGTTCTTACACTTAATTTAGGTAAAAGATTGATACCCGGAGTTTCATCTCTTGTATATACCTGACCTGCGCCCTTCTGGTGACCGTAGCCAAATATTGTTGTAATCATTACACCTCTTGCACCCTCACTGTCAAGAATCCTTTTAAGATTCTCAAGCTTCTCAGGCTTTATAACTATCTCTAATTCTTTCATAATCCATAACCTCTCTTCTTCACATTTTAATATTCCTTATCACCATCAGGTGTCTTCATCCATACCTTTTCATGCTTCCACTTAATAAGAATCATATACAGCCAGAGGATAAGACCTACACCCATATATCCCGCAAATCCTAACCATGTTGCCTTTCCAATACCGATAGTACAGAAGAATGCGATAATTGCCATAATTATAAGAGAGGCTATCTTAAGTCCTGTTGCACATTTATATGGTCTCTCCCATTCAGGATGCTTCTTTAAAAGCACCAGTGAAGATATTGAAGTAATCACATAACACAATGCACATGCGAATGCCATAAGGTCAAAGAATGCTGTAATACTCTGCATTGCAATGAATCCAATACTTACAACAAGAATAAGTATGTTAGGAAGTGTTGGCTGGTTGTACTTATTAGTGTATGAGAACTGCTTTGGAAGGAAATTCTGACGACCCATAGCGTATATATCATACGGACGCCTGAATACCAGAAACCAAGTACTGATGTACCAATTGGGAATACAACTCCGACAATACCCATTATAAGGACAAACCATGCAATCTTATCACCGAAGCAGTACTGTAATGCTTCAAATGTGATGAATGGGTGGCAGTCACCGCCATTAGTAAGCTCTGCCCAAGGCATTGCACCTGCAAGACAGAAGTAGAAAATTGTATATATAGCACCACATGTTATAACTGAACCAAGAATAGCTTTCTTCTGGTCCTTAATTGGGAAGTCGCCCTCCTCAACCGTTGCTGGTACTGTCTCGAATCCGAAGTATGGTGTTATCATAAATGAACATCCAACAACCCATGCAATACCGGTTGCAAAGTTACCACCCCACTGCTTTTCATTGCTGCTTGTAAAGAAATCTGCGAAATTAGCAATGCTCCAGTGTCCACTGAACAGAAAAAGTAATGAACATATAAGAATACCTGCGATACCAGCCATAAGCATGAATGACTGAACCTTGCCTGCTACAACATTTTTACAAAGACTGAGTACGCACCAGAAGCACAGTACTAATGAACCGACAATAACTGCCTTGCCACCTGTAAGTCCCAGACCAAACTGATGATTTAACCATTCGATAATTCCAAGTACACCTGCTGCAGGAACGGCTATCCATGCACACATGATAAGCCACGCTGACCAGAAACCTGCATGCTTGTTAATACCTACCGTATTGAATACCAGACACGAACCTGTACTTGGTAACATTGTCGAGAATTCAGCATACACACATGCTGTTGGCAGTACTGCCAGTGTCATAAGTGCAAATGCCAAGAACGTTCCGGGACCTGTATATGACATGAATATACCATCCCAGTAACACATAAATGTAAATATTGCTCCTGTTGCCATCGCATATACATAAATCAGCTTCATTGATTTAGATAATGCATTTGTTTTCTTTTCGCCCATAATAGCTTCCTCCCTTATTGTTGTTCATGATTTGTTGTCACGAAGATTTCTTATGTGCCTAGCCGAATAATCTAAGATACCTTTCGGCTAATTCCATGGTTCCGTCCATCCAGCCAACACTTAATTCTGCTACCGGACCTGATTCCTGATGAGATGCAAGCCATGCTGTAAGCTGTAATCTTCTCATCATTATAAATGTGTCTATTTCTTCAAAATCCGTATCATTGAACGGAAGAACCTTCTTATATCCTGCAAGCCATGCATTTACAAGCTTTGGAACAATTGGCTTGTCCTCAATAAAACTAAGTGCTGACGCAAGGTCATGTAAGTGCCATCCAAAACCGCAGTCATCAAAATCAATAACCTTAATCTGGTCGCCCTCAATAAGCAGATTAGCTAATCTTAAATCTGCATGTATGAGTCCAAAATTATTCTCATTAGTTCCATATCTTTCAAGTCTTCTCTTAATAATTCTTGAAACCTCTGACAATATATTTTCTGCCTCCGGGGTCATCTCTGGAAATGCTCTCCAGTCACCCCATGCAGCATGTTCACCTATTATCGTGTCGTAAGTCCATACCATACGGTCAAGCTTGTCTGTTCCGTTCCATATCTCTGTCTGACGGTGAAGATAAGCTGTTGTCTCACCGAGATATCTGAACTGCTTTACCATCTGCTCCTCGTTATTCTCATCAGGTGCTTCTCCCAGAAGAAAATCACATATAACGCAGAAATATACATTTCCATCCGGTCCTGTAATCTCCTGTATATTCTTACCATCAAGCCCTTTTATAGGATTAGCTACAAGAAGCGGTGTGTAGTCATTAATCTGTCTTAACCACTTCATCTCTGAATTAAGCTCATCCAATGTGTGATAACCTGGTCTGCTTATTCTAAGCACTCCCTCTTTTTCACCTGTTTCTTTGTTCTTGATCATATAGGTTGCATTCTCCGACAGCACTATGAGTTTCGCCTCACATCTGTCCTGCCATCCGTATTTTTCAAGCGAAGCATTTGCAACCGCATCAAATAAATCAACATTTTCAAATGCCATGTCATTATCCTCCAATCAGAAAAGGCGTACACAAATCTATCCGATTCATGTACGCCTTTGTACTTTTCTTATATTTAATTACTGTCCCATAGATGTTGTTTCCGGCAATGTGCTTCCGCCATCAATAACTATCTGTGTTCCGGTTATGTAGCTTGATTCATAACATCCAAGGAATGCTGCAAGTTCTCCAACCTCCTCAGGGTCAGCCAGCCTCTTTAAAGGAACTGCATCTGCAATTGCCTGTATTGCTCTCTCCGGATTCTCCGGGTCTGACTGCTTTGCCATTCCTTCAACAAGCGGTGTCCTTACATATCCCGGACATATTGCATTAACTCTTATATTCTTATCTGCAAATTCTCTTGCAAGTGCCTTCGTAAATCCTACCAGTGCCGCCTTAGATGTTGCATATGCAACCTCTCCAGGATCAGCAACCATATCTCCTGTTACAGAGCTTGTAACTACGATTGCACCACGACCATTTGCTATCATGCTTGGAATAACAGCTTTTGCCACATTCCATGCACCTTTGACATTAATATCAAGATGTAAGTCCCTATTTTCAAATGTGTCGTCTTCAAGAAAGTCTTCAAGAACACATACACCCGCGTTACATACAAGCACATCAATCTTTCCATATGTTTTCTCGGCAGTCTCAACAATTCTTTCAATACTCTTGTAATCAGATACATCAACCTGAACACCTGTTGCCTCATACCCTTCGCTTTTCAACTGCTCTGCAAGTTCAAGCACCTTAGGACCTCTTGCTGCAAGCACACATTTTGCACCATATTTCGCATATACTTTGGCAATTCCTTCACCGATGCCTTTGGATGCTCCGGTAATTACCGCTACTTTTCCTTCTAACTTTCCCATAACGCCACACACCTTTCTTAGTTTCCTGAAATGTAAGAAAGGGGCACGAAAGCTTTTCACTTTCGTGCCCCTTTGCACTTCGACACTAACTATAGTCCCAAGTGCGTGAAATTGCAACAATAAAAATATGCATTTTTTCCTTAATTCATAAGGTGATTTTCTAAAAATTTCTTTATTCGTAAAGTGGGTACTTATCTGTAAGTCCCTTAACAAGTTCCATTGCCTTAGCCTGATTCTTTTCAACATCATCAACAAGAAGAGCGATTGCTTCTGCAACAACATCCATATCAGCCTCATTGAAGCCTCTTGTTGTAACTGCTGCTGTACCAAGTCTGATACCGCTTGTTACGAATGGAGAAGCTGGGTCATTAGGAATTGTATTCTTGTTACATGTAATGTTAGCTGCATCAAGAAGCTTCTCAACTTCCTTACCAGTCTTATTCTTGCTTAAAAGGTTAACAAGCATAAGGTGATTATCTGTACCACCAGATACGATATCAAAACCTCTGTTCATAAGTCCGTTAGCAAGTGCTGATGCATTCTTAACAACATTTTTCAGCATATACCTTAAAGCTTGGGTCAAGTGCTTCCTTTAAGCATACTGCCTTACCAGCAATAACATGCATAAGAGGTCCGCCCTGAATTCCTGGGAATACAGCCTTGTTAAACTTGAACTTCTCTGCTGCCTCTGCTGATGAAAGAATCATACCACCTCTTGGTCCACAGGTGTCTTATGTGTTGTTGTTGTTGTAACATCTGCATATGGAATTGGGCTTGGGTGTGCACCACCTGCTACAAGACCAGCAATATGAGCCATATCTACCATAAGTAATGCGCCAACTTCATCACAGATTTCTCTGAACTTCTTGAAGTCGATTGTTCTTGCATATGCAGATGCACCAGCAATGATCATCTTTGGCTTACATTCCTTAGCAATTCTTAATACTTCATCATAATCTATAAAGCCTTCAGCTGTAACTCCATAAGGAACTATATTAAAATATTTACCAGAGATATTAACTGGTGAACCATGTGAAAGGTGTCCACCACAGTCAAGGCTCATACCCATAACTGTATCTCCTGGATTAACAAGTGCAAAGAATGCTGCAAGGTTAGCCTGTGCACCTGAATGTGGCTGAACATTGGCATATTCACAACCAAATAACTTCTTAGCTCTCTCAATTGCAAGTGTTTCAACAACATCTACATACTCACAACCGCCGTAATATCTCTTTCCAGGATATCCTTCTGCATACTTGTTAGTAAGAGGGCTTCCCATAGCTGCCATAACAGCTTTACTTACAAGGTTCTCAGAAGCGATAAGCTCGATGTGGCTTCTCTGTCTTGCTAACTCATCATCCATAGCTTTAGCTAATTCTGGATCATAGTTCAATACTTCATCAAATGAATAATAACTTCCTCCCATTATACTTTAGTGAAACAAAGTGTCCCTAATTACTTATGATATAATTAAATTACGAATTAGTCAATTTAAAGTTGTGAATTCCTGCTTTTTTTAATATTTGTTTCTGTATATCGACTGCAACTCCATATCCCTGCTCCTCAAGTTCATATGTTGATTGTTCAAGTGCCATCTCAAATTTTTCAACCATACTTAAAAAATGCTGCGTTGCTATTCCTTTTCCAAGACCAAGTTTCTTTGCCTCATTCTCAAACGACTTCTGATTTATATTCCTTATATCATATTCGCCATCTATGTTAAGCGACATTTTCTCTGTGCTGCTGTCATATATAACAGTACTTAATAAATCATATGCAGGAGCTAATCTTATTCCTTTTAAATCCTCACTATATAAAAAGAGCAATATTTTTAACATGATTATCTGTATTACCTATAAGATAATTAAATATACATAAATCCCATAGCCTTATCTGATCTTCGATTGGATTACTTGAATAATTTTTATTAATTCAAATACATCTGCTAAATAATCTTTCCCGTTTTTCTCATATTTTTGTGACGCTGTAATTCCAAGTGCCTGTGCAAAATCCTCCTGATGAAGTCTTAATGGAACTTTCTTCCCCATTAATTCTTTGGATGTATCTAAAATCTTTCTGTCATATCTTTCAGTTGCAAATAAAAATCATCTTCTTTATCATTAAGATTAATAATAAAACTATCTGGTGTCCTAGAATACAGCATCGTCAGAATTATGCCCTGTAATACTGCCAACATTAATCATATTTCCATTACATTCAATATATACCTCTAAATTTCTCATTTATCTCCCCTTACATCAATATTGATATCAAGTCCAAGAATCGAAATTAACTGTATTACCTTGCCAATCTCAACAGTCGGCTTACCTCTTTCCACATCTGATATAAAACTTACACTAAGACCAGTATATTCCGACAAAAATGCCTGCGTATACTTTAATTCTTTTCTCCTGTTCCTGATTATATTTCCAAGCCCCTCTGAATCAGTTATTTTCATAATATTCACCTCAACGCAAAAAACAAGCCGTACGGCTTTATTATACATATTTTCTCACAAATAAAGCCGAGCGGCTTTGTTTTGATAAAAACATTATAATATAAGCCGTACGGCTTAGTCAATTTTCTTTTTGTTACATAATTTCATTTTCTTGTAATGAAATAATATCCTGCAATTATTAATTTGGGTTGTGCCTTATGAGTATAGTATATATTTATCCAATCAGAACTTTTTGCCTTCAAATAAAAAACGAACCCACCCGATGATGAGTCCGTTTCATAGTCTTAAACCGGCAGATTCTTCATACTCTCAAGACTTATAACAAGTGTTGATGTATTATGAAGAAGTGCTGAAGTTGTGGGCTGTATGACGCCCGTTACACCAAGTGCAATAAGTGCGGAATTGAATCCGACAATCACACGGTAATTTCTGTTAATCTTCTTAATCAGACTGTCACTTAATTTCTTAAGCATAAGTATCTGGTTAAGATCATCTGCGCCGACAGTGATATCTGCAATCTCTCTTGCAATCTCAGCACCATCACTTATGGCAATACCTACATCTGCTGCTGAAAGCGCTGGTGAGTCATTAATTCCATCACCAATCATAATTACCTTTCGTCCGGCTGCCCGCTCTTTCTCTACGAACTTAGCCTTGTCTTCTGGAAGAACTTCTGAATAATATTCAGTAACGCCAACCTTTCTGGCAATAGAGGCGGCTGTTCTTTCACTGTCTCCGGTCATCATGACAACCTTTGATATTCCAGCCTTCTTAAGCCCTTCAATAACCTCCGGTGCTTCTTCTCTTAATGGATCAATTATGCATATAACTGCTGCAAGCTGACCGTTAATTGCCATATAAAGATGTGAGCAGTCATCTGGAAGGCTGTCAAAGAACTCCTGCTTTCCTACTGGAATTACACATGCCTCATCCTCAAATACAAAGTGATGGCTTCCTATGATAACCTTGTTTTGTATCGATAAATGTTGATATTCCATGTGCAACAATATATTCAACCTTAGAATGCATCTCTTCGTGCATAAGGTTTCTTCTGCCAGCTTCATTAACAACAGCCTTAGCCATTGAATGTGGAAAATGCTCCTCTAGACACGCAGCTATTCTTAACAGCTCATCTTCCGGCATTCCGTTAAATGAATATACCCTGCTTACTGTTGGCTTAGCCTTTGTAAGTGTACCTGTCTTATCAAATACGATAGTATCCGCTTCAGCAATTGCCTCTAAGAACTTACCGCCCTTGACTGTTGCACTCGCCTGACTTGCCTGTCTTATTGCTGCAAGTACCGTAATAGGCATAGCAAGCTTCAATGCACATGAGAAATCAACCATAAGTATTGACAATGCCTTAGTAGTATTTCGTGTTAACAGATATGTAAGTGCAGTTCCGCCAAGTGAATAAGGTACAAGCTTATCTGCAAGATGCTCTGCTTTTGACTCAAGACCTGATTTTAACTTCTCAGATTCTTCAATCATCCTGACAATCTTGTCGTATTTGCTTGAGCCTCCGGCACGCTTAACTCTGAATACTATCTCGCCCTCTTCTACTACAGTTCCTGCAAATACAGAAGTTCCCTCACCTCTTCTTACTGGCTCAGATTCTCCTGTAAGTGAAGCCTGATTAACCATAGCCTCACCACTGATAACAGTTCCATCAAATGGGATTACATTACCCATCCGGATTATTACATTATCTCCGTCCTTAACATCTTTCACAGATACCTGTACTTCTGCATCATCTGTCTTTAACCATACCTTATTAACGTTAAGTGACATCGTTCTTGCTAGGTCGTCAACCGACTTCTTGTGTGTCCAGTCCTCTATTATCTCACCTATACCAAGAAGAAACATTACTGAACCAGCTGTATTAAAGTCTCTTCTTAAGATAGAAACTCCTATTGCAGTTGCATCAAGAACTGGCACTTCAAGCTTTCTGTCAAGCAGTGTCCTGATTCCTTTATAAATGTACTTCATTGAAGATACCGTTGTTAATACCGCACATACCGGTGCCGGAATAAACAATTTCTTAGTCATTCTCCACAACACCTGATCTGCCAGCTTTTTCAGTATAATGAGAATTGATTGCCCTTCCTGATGTTGCAAGAACATCTTCAGGAACCTCTACATTGCTGTATCTGAACTTAGCAATAGCTTCAATCACAGTCTTTCTTGAACATCCGTACTCAACAACTGCATCAGCAGTTCTCTCATACACTTTGGCATTCGTGACGCCCTGCAGATTCTTAAGATAATACTGCAAGGTATCTGCCTGTGCAAAAGTCATGCCAGAAGCATCCATGTGAACACGGATTCTTCCGGGCACATCATGCTTTATTGTGAATTTCATACTCTATTACGCTTCCTCATCTTCATCTACTGAATCAAGTACAACTTCTTCTGTGTTATACTTTGTCTCATTGATTGTCTTAGCATCAGCATATATATCCTCGCAGTTTTTCCTGAACAGTTGTAGCTGTCTTCATTATGCATGATTTAGCTCTTAAAACTGCTGCTGTACAGTTAGTGTAAAGCTTCTTTGCGTCCTTGCTTGTAAGAATCTTAATTCCAGCTGTTCCAAATAATACACCTGCTGCAAAAAGTCCTGGTTTCTTTAAGTTATTAATTTTCATACTGTGCTCCTCTCTGTCCATATTGGACAATAAATGTTTCTTAAGTTTGACGGTTATTATATTACACATTATATAACATTTCTACATAAATCCACTTATTGAGAAATCTTCTCAATATAGCAAAAGGAGAGATGAAACAGTTTCATCTCTCCCTTATTAGTAAATATTATTTATTAACTGAAACTGCCTTTTTCCTGTCAACTACACTTGTTATCTTCTGATTCTTAATGTATCCGCAGGCTTCTAGCCCTGACTCAATAATTTTACTCCATTTGCTTTCTGATAAATTAATTGACGAATCATCGTTTAATCTTACAGTATAACCGCCATTATCATTCTCATCACAAGTTATTCTGTACATATTCTTACGGTTAATTGCACCTATTTCTTCCAGTGTATTAACCATTCTATATACAGTTGCAGCCCCAATCTTAGGATCCTTTTTACTGCCTTGTAATAAATCTCTTTACAGCTTGAGCAGTCCTCTTCAAGAATTACATCAAGAAGCATAAGCCTCTGTTTAGTTATCCTGCAACCCTGCTGCTTGAGACGAGAAATAATAATGTCTTTGTCTTTATCAGGATTTCTGACCACCCGTTACCTCCTTTTAATGGCAGTGGCCTTTGCATTTACCGCAGTCGCCACCACATGTGAACGATTTACCGTTTTTCTTGTCGTGTACCATACTGCGTACAATAAGTGCAACTATAATCACCAATATAACTCCTACTATAATTGTTCCCAGCATAATTACACCTCCGATAATATATCATTTAATTACTTTGTTGCATTTAAAAGTTTCTTAGAATCTTAATGTCTTACTTTCCTTATATGGTCTGAATAACAGATAAATGAAGCCAACAATTATAAGAATTGCGATTACTGTGAATACATTAAATGCTGTGTCGCCAGTAATAAGACCAGCAATCTGGTTAATTACAAGACCTACAAGGTAAGCATATCCACACTGGTATCCGATTGCAATCCAGAACCACTTAGTGTTGTTCATCTCTCTCTTAATAGCACCCATTGCTGCGAAGCAAGGAGCACAGAGAAGATTGAATGCAAGGAATGCATATCCGCTTACTACTGTAAATGTAGCTGCCATGTTAGCATATACTGTTCCCTCACCTGCTGAGTAAAGGATACCCATTGTACCAACGATATTCTCCTTAGCTACCAGACCGGTGATAGATGCAACAGTTGCCTGCCAGTTACCAAATCCTAAAGGAGCAAATATCCATGCGATTGCCTTACCAATTCTGCCAAGAATAGAGAAGTCAATCTGATCATCTGCAAGCATTGTAAATGTTCCATCAACAAATCCGAAGTATGTTGTGAACCAGATAATGATTGTTGAAAGTGTGATGATTGTTCCGGCCTTCTTGATGAATGACCATCCACGCTCCCACATGCTTCTTAATACTGTACCAACTGTTGGAAGATGGTATGCTGGAAGCTCCATAACGAATGGTGCCGGATCTCCAACGAATAACTTTGTCTTCTTTAAGATGATACCTGAGCAGATAATTGAGAATATTCCAAGGAAGTATGCTGATGGAGCAACCCATGGAGCACCATCAAAGATAGCTCCGGCAACCATTGCTATGAAAGGAAGCTTAGCACCACAAGGAATAAATGTGGTAGTCATAATCGTCATCTTACGGTCTCTGTCGTTCTCAATTGTACGTGAAGCCATGATACCAGGAACACCACAACCTGAACCGATAAGCATTGGAATGAATGACTTACCTGAAAGACCGAACTTACGGAAAATTCTGTCCATGATGAATGCTACACGAGCCATGTAACCGCAAGACTCAAGGAATGCAAGGAATATGAATAATACAAGCATCTGTGGAACGAAGCCAAGTACTGCACCAACACCGCCTACAATACCATCAAGGATAAGACCCTTTAACCAGTCTACACAACCAATTGCATCAAGTCCTGACTCAAGAAGCACTGGGATACCAGGAACCCATACACCATAATTAGCAGGATCTGGAGCTGCACCATCATTGTCTATACACTGTTCAATAGCTTCCTTAACACCAGCTGCATCTGTTGTCTCTGTTGTTACACTAAGATTTTCCTCATCTTCTACATCATAATCTAATGTAAGATTAGCTGGAACTGTGTTTTCAAGTTTCTTTAATGCTGCTACTGCTGCATCTGAATCATAATCATCAGCTTCTGTATCAATAGCATCTGCATACTCTTCACCTTTATCACCAAGGCTGTCGATATATGCCCCGATGATGATTGCATCTGAATCACCATACTCATCAGCTACTTCTTCGTAAGCTGAAGTGCCAATTCCGAAGAGATGCCAGCCATCACCGAATACGCCATCGTTCGCCCAGTCGGTAGCCCAGGTACCAACGGTGGTAACAGATACATAATATACGATGGACATTACAACTGCAAATATTGGAAGTGCTAAGAATCTGTTAGTAACTATTCTATCAATCTTATCTGATGTAGAAAGCTTCTTCTCAGACTTCTTTGCAAAACATCCACTGATAATTGAAGATATATATGTATATCTTTCATTAGTGATAATACTTTCTGTATCATCATCAAATTCTTTCTCAAGAGTCTCAATCTCAGCTGAAACATCTGGAACATTCTTCATAAGAACTTTAATCTTATCATCCTTCTCAAGAAGCTTGATAGCAAAGAATCTCTTCTGTTCTTCAACAATATCAAGACCAAGCTTATCTTCTACTGCAGATATAGCTGCCTCAACCTTATCATCAAACTTGTGAGCAATTGTATTGAGCTTCTTGCTCTCTGCAAGCTTAACAGCCTTCTCTGCTGCTTCCTTAATGCCAGTTCCCTTAAGAGCTGATATCTCAACAGCTTCACATCCAAGGTTCTTTCCTAACTTGGCAAGGTCAACCTTATCTCCGTTCTTTTGCATGATATCGACCATGTTAACAGCCATAATAACTGGAATCCCCAGTTCCATAATCTGTGTTGAAAGATAAAGGTTTCTTTCAATGTTAGTACCATCAACGATATTGATGATCGCATCCGGTTTTTCCTGAAGAATGTAATTTCTTGCAACTACCTCTTCAAGTGTATAAGGAGAAAGTGAATAAATACCTGGTAAATCCATGATAGTTACATCTTTATGACCTTTTAATTTACCTTCCTTTTTCTCAACTGTTACGCCAGGCCAGTTACCTACGAACTGATTAGAACCCGTTAATGCGTTGAACAATGTTGTTTTACCGCAGTTTGGATTACCTGCTAATGCAATTTTAATTGACATTTGACTACCTCATTTCTTTTATATAAATGTTTATATATTTACTAACAAACATTTGACAATTCTTACATTAATTAGATTATGCTAACCTGCATGTAAAAAAAATCAGCCTACCTCTATCATCTCGGCATCGGCTTTACGAAGCGATAATTCATAGCCTCTTACAGTTACCTCTACCGGATCACCAAGCGGTGCTACCTTTCTTACATAGATCTCAACGCCCTTTGTGATTCCCATATCCATAATTCTTCTCTTAACCGGACCATCACCATTTAACCTGGTAACTTTAACAGTCTGGCCTACAGATACATCTCTTAAAGTCATAGTTTATCTCCTTCTTATTTTAGTTTTATATAAGAACTGGCATATTCAGTCCTTTATACCATGATTTTATTGGCCATATCCTTGCCGATGGCTACTCTTGATTCCTTAATGTTAACAATGACATTACCGCCAGCTTTAGAAACAACTGTTACTACTGCTCCCGGAACGAATCCAAGATTCTCAAGAAAACGTCTTATTTCTTCCTTTCCACCAATCCGCTGGATTGTGTATGGAGTTCCTTCATCAATCATAGTTAATGGCATAAGCTCATCTCTCCTTTTTTAGCATATTGATAATGTTTTTCATTACCACCTTGGTTAGTATATTCTAATGGTCATTAGATGTCAACAACTTTTGTTATATTTTTTATAATATTTTTTAGAACAATTTAACCCCTGATTGATATAACCAACCAGGGGGCAAAATGTGCAATCTTTTTCAATATATTACAGGCAATAAATAATTATGCTAACGCTGCCCCAAGTTTTTTGCAGTTTTCAACAGCATCATCATCTGGTGCTTCCTGACAGATTACGCTGTCTGTTACAAGAACAGCCCCTGCAGCCTTGCTTCTTTCTTCCCAGTCAGCCATCCATTCGCCGCTTCCCCATCCATATGAACCGAAAAGTGCAATTTTCTTACCGCTAAGGCTTCCTTCTACCTCTGTGAACATTGGCTCAAACTCTGATTCTTCGAGATTCTCTGCTCCCATTGCCGGGCATCCGAATGCGATTCCATCATATTCAGCAACCTTTCCTGAATTAAAATCATTTGCCACAAGTACATCAACCTCTGCTCCGGCTCCTTTAGCACCTTCTGCAACTGCGTTAGCCATTGTCTCTGTATTACCTGTTCCACTCCAATAAACTACTGCTACTTTACTCATTATCCAATCTCTCCTTTTTTACTTTTTATATGCTTAAACCGTTAATGCAGATATGCTTCTGCCTCGGTCAAAGACTCTTAAATATACTTCTGTGCATTTTCTGTAACGTGCAAACATCTTCTGGCTAAATGCCTCATCACAATACACCTTCCATACCCCACAACATTTGTAATTACAGCCCTTTTGTCTTATAAACTGGATTACATCTTCCACCGGGTAACTTAAGAACAATCCTATTTCATGTGGAAAGCATGTGTTCTCCCCCACTCTCTGTTTAAGATGCTTGATGCTTGCTCCAATTTTATAATCTGTATATCCAAATGTTTTCAGTACATTTTGTACTGCTGGCTGTGACAAATCCTTTCTCTAATCTGTCAGGTCTGAACACATATAAAAGTGCACTTTTTCATTTCGCTTTAAAAATGTAACATACACACCTTTGGCGTTAAGTTTTCTGTTTACACTTGCAAGCTCTTTCCTAAAATCAGATATATTATCATATCTGTAATTAAAAAGGTTGCCCGTCTTTAATCCGGCAAGCGTCGGAGAACACTCTTTTATAACTTCCCGCTCAATTCTTCCCAATACATCTGTACAGACCATTTTTCTTTCCCTTCCATATTGCACTTTATCCTCTTCTTTATCAGCATGCCCTGCTTTCGCTTAAATATGTTTCTAAAACACTTGTAAGCGATGCCGCACTGCTTGAATGTGTTCTTACTATATTTACATCATTCTTCTTAGCCTCTGTAACAGCTGATAAAACCATCTTATGAGAAACCGTATTAGTAAACAGTATCATAAGATCGGGTGTTCCAATCTGCTTGGAAAATCCGCTTTTTTCCTTAACAAATACCTTCGCCTTGCAGCCGTGTTTCTTACATATCTGCTGATACTGGCGTTCCATACATTCATTTCCACCAATAATAACTACGCTCATATTCTCATCCTTTCATTTACCTTACTCTTGTTAGCTTTGTCTAACCCGTATTTATAAAATAACGGATATCCTAACTGGATACCCGTTACATCAGTTAGCTTTAACTAACTATTAAAATATCATCTTTCTATATAGCTGTCAATACATTTTTACAAATTATCTGTCAAATGGTGCATCGTCATCATTATTGTCAAGGTCATCAATATCCGCTTGACCATCTGAATGGTCATGACCGTCAATCATATTCTCTATTGACAACTCTCTTGATATCTCTCTGCTTCTCCACAAGATCTGATAATAGCTCCTTAGTAGCCCTAGGTCTCTTGATATTCTTAATCTCAAAGTCACCCATTGTCTTGTCTCCAGAGCATACTTTAATAGTTCCTACTCCGACAAGTCTCTGCATGAATGAGCGCTCCAATGAAATATCCATAATACGATACAGTCTTACCTCATCATCTTTAACGCTGAAAAATCCTTTGCTTATAAAGAATCTGTCCTTAGATACACTGTATCTTGTAATGACCATGGAAGTCCGAGGAAGAGAATTCTCTTCCTGTCCTTCCATAATATATCTGTGCTGACTTTATCTCTTGCCATAATATCCCCCCTCCAATTCTAATGGCACAATGCTGACATATTCTATGCATTACTTGAAGTACTTAACACCTGATTCGAATATCTTAATATCCTGCTCACCATATATATTAATAGCAACACTGTCACCGCGTCTCTCTGAATGTGCCATCTTACCTAAGCATCTTCCGTCAGGACTTGTGATACCTTCAATAGCCATATATGAACCATTGATATTCCACTCTTCATCAATAGATACATTACCGTCAAGGTCACAGTACTGTGTAGCAACCTGTCCGTTAGCAAGGAGCTTATCAAGCCATTCCTTAGGTGCAACAAATCTTCCTTCACCGTGTGAAGCAGGATTGCAATAAACACCGCCAAGCTCAGCACCTGCAAGCCATGGGCTTAAATTACTTACAACCTTTGTATATACCATCTTAGATATATGACGGTTAATTGTATTAAATGTAAGTGTAGGTGACTGTGCATCCTGTCCTGTAATCTTTCCGTTAGGTACAAGACCAAGCTTTATAAGAGCCTGGAATCCATTACAGATACCAAGTGCAAGACCATCTCTCTCATTAAGTAGCTTCTCAACTGCTTCCTTCATCTTGGCATTACGGAATGCTGTAGCAAAGAACTTGGCAGAACCATCTGGTTCATCACCTGCTGAGAATCCACCAGGGAACATAATAATCTGTGCCTGGTTAATAGCCTTCTCAAATTCATCTACAGACTCTCTGATACTCTCAGCATCAAGGTTCTTGAACACCTTAACGATTGTATCAGCGCCGGCTCTTTCAAATGCCTTGGCACTATCGTACTCACAGTTAGTTCCTGGGAATACCGGGATAAATACTGTTGGCTTAGCAACCTTATTCTTGCATACATGTACGCTTGGTGCTTCATATAACTTGCTTTCAACCGGTGTAGTTTCCTTAGAAGCCTTAGTTGGGAATACACCCTCAAGGGTATCAGCCCATACACTTAATGCTTCTTCTACATTGATTGAAACTTCTTTGTATGTGAACTTACCATTATCCTTAACAGTACCAACCTTAGTATAAGCTGTAATAATCTCACTAAGCTTGTCCGCTGGAACTTCTGCAACGATACAGCCATAAGCTGGTGCAAAGAGGTCATCTTCCTTAACGTCTGCGCTGATCTCAAAACCTAACTTATTACCAAATGCCATCTTGCTGAGCGCTGGCACAAGTCCGTTAGCATCAAGAACATATGCAGATACGATTGCCTTCTTCTGGATAAGCTCATGTATTGCACTGTAGAGTGCCTTAACCTGTTCGAAATCTGGAAGATCATACTGATTCTTCTTAATATCAAATCTGACTAATACATCACCATCATTCTTAAGTTCAGGAGTAATAATATCTCCTTCCTTAGCTACATCAATAGCAAATGAGCGGAGTGTTGGTGGAACATCAATATGTTCAAATGTTCCTGACATACTGTCCTTACCACCGATTGATGGAAGTCCGAATCCCATCTGTGCTTCATATGCGCCAAGAAGTGCAGCAAATGGCTGGCTCCATCTTTCTGGATCTTCTGTCATTCTTCTGAAGTATTCCTGATATGTGAATCTGATCTTACTGAAATCACCACCGGCAGCAACAATCTTAGCTACAGAATCTGTAACAGCATATATTGCTCCATGATATGGGCTCCATGATGAAAGATATGGATCAAATCCATAAGACATCATAGTTACTGTGTCACATTTACCCTTAAGCACTGGGAGCTTTGCAACCATGCTCTGTGTCTCTGTAAGCTGATATTTACCACCATATGGCATATATACTGAACCGGCTCCGATAGAACCATCAAATCTCTCAACAAGTCCCTTCTGTGAGCATTCGTTAAGGTCTGCTAAAGTCTTTAACCACTTACCGCGTACATCTGTAACCTTAACCGGCTTAAGGTAATCGTCTTCCTGTGAAGGAATATCAACTACAACCTTAGTCTCCTGATGAGCACCATTAGTATCAAGGAATGCTCTTGAAATATTAACGATATCCTTGCCTCTCCAGTTAAGAACAAGCCTTGGTTCTTCTGTTACAACAGCTACCTCAACTGCCTCTAAGTTCTCCTCAGCAGCATACTGAAGGAATTCCTTAACATCCTTAGGATCAACTACAACAGCCATTCTCTCCTGAGACTCTGATATAGCAAGCTCTGTTCCATCAAGACCTTCATACTTCTTAGGAACTTTATCAAGATCTACCTTAAGACCTGCTGCAAGCTCACCAATTGCAACGGATACACCGCCTGCACCAAAGTCATTACATTTCTTAATAAGCTTAGTAACCTCTGGTCTTCTGAAGAGTCTCTGCATCTTACGCTCTGTAGGAGCATTACCCTTCTGAACCTCAGCACCACAATCCTCAATAGACTTCTCTGTATGAACCTTAGATGAACCTGTAGCTCCCGCCACATCCATCTCGTCCTGTTCTTCCACCAAGAAGAATAATGATATCTCGGGTCAGAATTCTCTCTCTTAACTGCACTTCTTGGAGCAGCAGCTATAACTGCACCAATCTCCATTCTCTTGGCAACATAATCAGGATGATAGATTTCTTTAACATATCCTGTAGCAAGTCCAATCTGGTTACCATATGAACTGTATCCGTGAGCTGCACCTGTGACAAGCTTTCTCTGTGGAAGCTTTCCATGAATTGTCTCTGATACCGGAACAGTAGGGTCTGCTGCACCTGTAATTCTCATTGCCTGATATACATATGTACGTCCTGACAATGGATCTCTTATAGCACCACCTAGACAAGTTGCTGCGCCACCAAATGGCTCAATCTCTGTTGGATGGTTATGTGTCTCATTCTTAAAGTTAACAAGCCATTCCTCTGTCTTTCCATCGATCTCAACCGGAACAACAATCGAGCAGGCATTAATTTCATCAGATTCTTCCTGATCAGCTAACTTGCCCTCAGCCTTTAACTTCTTAGCACCCATAAGTGCAAGGTCCATAAGGCATACGAACTTGTCCTTACGGTCCTTATATATTTCTGCTCTGTCTGAAAGATACTTGTTATATGTAGCTTCCATAGGGGCTTTGTAGAATCCGTCCTTAAACTTAACATCTGTAAGCTCTGTTGCAAATGTTGTGTGACGGCAATGATCTGACCAGTATGTATCAAGTACTCTGATTTCAGTCATAGAAGGATCACGCTTCTCAACACCAGCAAAATGCTCCTGAATGAACTTAAAATCCTTAAATGTCATGGCAAGTCCTAAAGAATCATATAATTCCTTTAACTTATCCTCTGGCATATCCTTGAATCCGTCAAAATAAATAACATCAGCAGGAGTCTTGAACTCAGTAACTAAAGTTTCTGGAATATCCTCTGCTGCCTGTCTTGAATCAACAGGGTTAATGCAGTGTTCCTTAATCCTGTTCTTCTCCTCATCAGTAACAGTTCCTGTCAATACATAAGTTACAGCAGTCCTGATAACTGGTGTCTCATTCTCATTAAAGAACTTAACACACTGTTCTGCAGAATCAGCTCTCTGGTCGAACTGTCCTGGAAGATACTCTACAGAGAACACGAAATCATCCTTTCCCGCTGGAAATGTTCCCTCATAAACATCATCTACCGGTGGCTCAGAAAAAACAGTAGTAAGTGCTTTCTTATATGTTTCTTCTGAAAGATTCTCAATATCATAACGGATAAGAACTCTTACATCTGTAATAGTCTTTATTCCAAGATATCCTCCTATCTCCTCAAGTAATTCTTTCGCATTAACTGCAAATGGTTTCTTTTTCTCGACAAAACTCTCTTTACGCCGCTCATATCTTCCTCCTGAGATTAGTTATATTAATTATTAATATTTAACCATTGTATCACAATAAAACATATTTTCAAACAACTATTCATGCATTCTTCTTATTATCTTGTAAACAACCTGATTACCCATTACGGTAGGACCTGTATGTGCGAAGAAAACAATACCGTCTGTCTGTGATATTATCTCACTCTTAACAGTACCCTCGCATGGATCAAGAATCTGTGCAATAAGTTCTCCATGATATACAGGGTCACCCGGCTCTTTAAGTCTCTTGTAAAATCCTGCATCATAAGTCTTGACTGCCATAAGGTCAAATTCGTTGATAACACTTGCAATATATCCACTGTGATTGTTGTACTTAAGAATACCCATTCTGGTTAAAAACCTGAGAACAGATGACACAGCCTGTCTTGCAGACTTCTCATCAATCATATCTGTGCTGTTAGTATATATTGAAAATGCATTAGTACCATTCATCTGCCAGTTATAATTTAGTGTCACTGTATCCATTGGCTTCGGCTTTCTAATAACAACGTACTGAAGTCCGAACAGATTGGCAAGACTTGCACTCTGAAATCCTGTATCCATCATCTTTACATGAGGAATAAAATCACCCGGCATATAAAAAGCTCGCAAAATGTATGCCATAACTGTAACCCTTAATTCTGTCAAAAAGTGTTCCTGCTATCTGATTGGTTGTATCTCCATTAACATCCCCTGGAAAAGCCCTGTTAATATCAGAATTATCTGTAGGCCAGAATCTCTTTCCTACATTCATGGAAAATCTGTTAACAGATGGGATAACAAGAATCTCATGATTGTGTGATATTGCACCATGAGCCTCAAGCTCTTTAAGTGCTTTAACAAGCTGCGAACATATATACAGCTGCTGTATCTCATTTCCTCTTAATGCACCAACAATACATGCCGACTTCTCACCGCCGCCGAATCTGTAGCCTTCTATCTGATAATCTTCTCTATATATACCCTTTTAAAGAATAAATAATCTCTTTCTTCATTATCTGCCACCATAAACTCTTGCTATAAGAGCCCCCTTATGTACCACCGGATTCTCTCTTAATGTAAATATAATTCCATCTGTAGGCGATTCAATTCTCTGGATTATTCTTCCCTCAATAGGTTCGATAATATCTCCTATATGCGTTCCAATTCCAATCCTTCCCATAGAATCAACTGCTGATACGAATATTCCGCTTTCCTTAGCAGTAAGAAATGTAACCTCACCCTCTGTAGAGATAATAGGTTCATTCACTTCTTTCGGCTCATCATCCCATATCCCCATATGAGACATAAGGTTAAATATACCATCAACAATATCCCTGCAATACTTTGGTGTAATTCTGTTTCCAACACCCATCTCCGTAACAAGAGTAGGCGCCCCAAGATGGTTAAGACTATAGGCAAGAGTTGCATCAAGCACAGTAATAGACGAATATATCCACACAAACTGTGCATTCATCATCTTCGCATAAGGAAGAAGCTTTTTCCTGCGTATCATCATTAATCCTTACCTGTGGCATCTCATTTACAAATATATTGCTTGAATGGATATCAATACACAAATCACTTCCAATAATATCTTCAATAATACCTGCTGCCACATATTCAGCCATCGCTCCATTATTATCCCCAGGAAACACCCTGTTCATATCAAGGTCAAACATAGGAATTCCTCTTGAACCTGTATCAAGTCCAAGAGGATTAATATCTGGATAAATGTCTACAATTCCTTTAAGCTTATTCTTCTCTCTCTCAATTCTTCTGATAATCTCATAGCAGATATACTGTCCGTCAAGTTCATCCCCATGAGTACCTGTAACTATAGAAATTCTTGGCATATCAATGCCGTTTCCTTCATTCGTAAGCCTGTTCTTTCTTACTACCAGCCTTTCATGCACCGGCAATTCCACCGAAACAACTTCTTCTATCATAATACTCTCCCTGTAATATACTTATTCATCATAATCACTAAGAATAATCGTGCTTGGCGTCTTCTTAACAATAATATGTGAAAATACAGAACTTGGCATGTAAGTCTTATCATCCATATATATCCTGCTTCCCGGATATATATGATTCTTTACTTTTAACAACTGCTCTCTCTGAATCTCTTATAAGATTGTATAATGCCTTGCTCTTTTCTTCAAGCTTGGCTTTCTGAGCCATCTTTACAATCTTTGACTGGGTAACTCTCAATGCCATTTTACTATCATACTTTTCAGGCATGTTCTGTTTAATTATCTCAAACTTCTTATTAGCCATTTCAAAAGTTTCAATCTGTCCGTCTACTTCCTTAAGTTCCATAATAAGTTCTGCATATTCTTTTCTGATTTCTTTGGTCGAACCAACCCTCAACAAAGTCTTTACATTGCTTTCATGTCCACATGATGTAGTACTGATTCCCATAACACCAGTTACATCACCACCTATAATAGAACCTATGGGTCCCTCAACAAATACCCTGCCATATGTAAGCACCCTGCAGTTAAGAATATAATTACACTGTAAGTCTCCTTTGGCAATAACCTCTGTATTCTCAAAAATCTGCCAGATATATTTCCCCTGCCTCGATCTTTCCTGAATTCTTAGTATTAACGCCATCCTTTAATACAATATCTTTCCCAGCAATAAGTGTTGCTCCCTCAACGAAGCCTCCAACATATATACTTCCCATGGCATGAACTGTTACACCACTTCTCACACTGCCAGTAATATTAACATCCCCGTTAAAGTCAATATTCCCCATGCTCATATCTAGATTACCATTAACCTCATACACATTAACAACACTTAAATCATAGTTGCAGTATTCTATCTTTCCAGATATTGCAGCATAAGTTTCTTTCCCATCCTCAGATGTCTTAAAGCCCTTACCATGCAGTCTTGGCTTTGGTTTTCCTGGTTTAGGCACAAGCAGCTTCCCGCATATGTCGAAGCCAAATTCCCCTTTAGTCGGCTCATGATATCTTGCCAGCAAATCCCCCTCATTAACCTTTTCAAATCTCTTCTGGTTAAAATAATCAATAGAACCATCTTCTCTTACTGTTGGTCTGTTGTTATTAATATTATCAGTATCAAAAAAAGAATTCATAATATCCGTCTTTTCCTGTATTTACAGGCTTACCAACAGCAATTTCAACAGGCTGGTCATATATTTTTTTTTGAAATCATCCATCGAATTTTTTCTTCATCTATTCCCGTCTTAATTCCATTAAGCGATAGCTTATTCATGACTTCATCATATGTATATCCTTCATCACATTTGCCAAGCCTGACTGATGCGCTCATATTATCATCTGCAATATATACATAAACCTCATGTAACTCGATATCATCTATATCAGCTGTTTCATTAACTATTTCTGTATTGCTCATGCTGTTCCCCCTTTCCGAATGTCTTATCCATTCATTATCAAAACACTGTACTGTAATAGCTGCATCTTAACATCCATACTTAAGCAGCCCATCCAGATTACTTCCCTCTCAAGTGCAAGTCTTATCTTCTCCATCTCTTTAAAGGTATATCTTGGATCAGCATATAAAGAAACATCTACACCGCTTGTAAGTCCCATAAGAATTTCCTGTGACTGCAATTCATTAAGTGCAGGCTTCTCGTCATTCCATTTATCAGAAATTCTGTGTCTTGCCTCTTTCATGCTTACCGCATCAATAAACGGATCTGCATATTCAGAAACATCTATTCCTTCTTCAAGTCCAAGTCTTATCTGCTTCATCTGTCCTGATGAAAATCCAACCATGTTATATGGAGTAACATCAATCCCTTCCTCAAGTCCAAGTCTAATCTGTTCCATCTGTTCCCCATTGTATTCATGAAGCAGATACTTAGTTATATCGACACAACTGTGTATTCCCAGCCTTATCTCATTGAGCTGATATTCATCATAATTATCCTCAACAAAAATGTAAGGTCAATCTCTTCTTTTTTTTTGCAAGTCTTATCTGTCTTAATACCTCTCCTGAATAACCAAGCTTTGCATACCTGGTCAGATCATAATTAAGCTCTGATGCAAGCCTTATCTCTCTCATAACAGAATGACTGAACTTAGGATTACATATATCATGCATATTAATTCCGCTACGCACAGCCTGCTTCAGTTCTTCCATCTGCATATAATCATACTGTGCATCTGCAAATCTGCTTACATCAAGTTTTTCTTCCAGACCAAGTCTTAATGCTTTCATCTGGGCAGCGTTAAATTCCTCTTTGCAATACACACTCACATCAACGCCATTCTCAATTCCTCTGATAATCTCAATAGTCTGTAATTCATCAAATCCCAGAGACTGCCAGACCTGCTTGTCTACAGTTTTGTTTTCTATATTCTTATTAATCTCTTCCACGTTCTGCATAAGCCCATCTCCCATAATCAAACCAAATCATCATATATCCGGACCTTAATAATATCTGTCTAAATTTTATCACACATACAGTCCAACTACAAGTTCTAACATTGTACATTTTTATCAATGCCCTATATATCCTGTTCCGTCCAGAAATCCTTAATACATTTATAAGCATTACCCAGACTGACTGGAAATATCCTGTTCCACTCCCTAGGATACATACGCTCATATTCACCAGTCATAAATCTGTCATCCAGAAGTGCAATAACTCCCTTATCCGTATCCGTCCTTATAACCCTTCCTGCTGCCTGAAGCACCTTATTCATTCCCGGAATAACATAAGCATACGAATATCCATTTTGCCAAATTCATCAAAATAATCCCTTAAAATGTTGCGCTCCCTGCACACCATCGGAATCCCCGTTCCGACAATTACAGCACCTATAAGGCTCTCATCCTTTAAGTCAATTCCTTCGGAAAATATTCCTCCAAGCACACAGAAGCCTGCAAGTGAAGCCCCTTCTGGAAGTTCCTCGTAAAATGCTGATAAGAAATTTTCCTTGTCAGCCTCCTTCATAAACCTTCCCTGCACAAGCACATTTACACAGCTTTCTGGTAAAAATGTATCTTCTCCACCACATTCGACCACATTAACACCATTTTCCCTCCTGAAGCACTCAAGAACACTCTCCATGTAAGAATATGACGGAAAGAACACCATATATCTGCCGCTTCTGCCAGAAATCATATGCATAATATAATCATGTACCTTGGCATATTCCCTTGCATTTCTTCTTGTATAACGGCTTGTCACATCAGTTGCCACAACAATTCTCTTATTATCAGGTTCAAAAGAAGAATGTGCATACACCGCTCTTTCTGATACATCACCTGAAAGCATTTCCTTAAAATAATTAACCGGAAGCAGCGTTGCTGAGAAGAATACCGTGCTTCTGCCCTGTGAAAGTCTCTCACTTATGTTACCTGACGGGTCAACACAGTACAGATGTACAAGAAAGTTTCCATCATTATCATGCTCGTTATAATAGACATATTTTTCATCAGCACAGTCATACATATTAAGAAAATGTCTCACTGCAAAGAAAAACTCGAGCAGCTCGTTAGTCACAGGTTCACCCTTATGCCTTTCCATAAACTTCTGCATAAGTCCCATGACACGCTCAAGGCTGGCTGGAAATGTTCCAAGACCACTCACAACCATGAATGTATCGCACTGTCTTTTATATTCGAGCAACTGCTTGTTACATTTGTCAAGTGCGCCTGCAAGCCGTTTGTCCATCTCCTTGACAAGCTTCTTAGCTGCAAGAAAATCTTCTTTTTTTCAACACTGCACTGTACATTTCTCTTGCCCTGTCCACAAGATTGTGTGCTTCATCCACAAGAAACACATAATCACCCTTCGCACCATTGCCAAAATACCGCTTAAGCGACGCATCCGGGTCAAATACATAATTATAATCACATATAATTCCATCACACCAGTACGAAACATCAAGCGACATCTCAAACGGGCAGACATTATGTCTGTTGGCATATTCCATGATATTATCTCTTCCGATAACCATCTGGCTCGTTATAATGTCGTACACAGCATCATTAATCGTGTCAAAATGCCCCTTGGCATAAGGACATGCCACGGGGTTGCAGTTGCGCGCATCAAGTGGACGTATTTTGTCCTTCGCTGTAAGAGTAACAGTTCTTATATGAAGCCCGTTATCCCTCAGAATGGCATAAGTATCCTCCGCAACAGTCCTTGTTATAGTCTTTGAAGTCAGGTAAAATATCTTATCTGCCATCTGCTGACCAAGTGCCTGCACAGCCGGGAACACAGTAGACAGCGTCTTTCCGACACCTGTAGGTGCCTGAATATACAGATTCTCACTATCTTCAATAGCCCTGTATACACTCACGCACAGATTCTTCTGCCCCTCCCTGTATTCATAAGGAAACTTAAGTTCTCTGATTGATTCCATCCTTTTTAGTCTTTCATCAAATGTATAATCAGTCCATCTCTTAAAGCCTGTAATCAGCTTATTAAACCACTCTTCAATTCTTTCAAATGTATATTCTTCCAGAAACTTGACTGTCTCAGGTTCAGGAGTAACATAAGTCATCTGAATTCCAATCTTTGACAGCTTCTTCTGGCTTGCATATATATAGCCATACACCAGTGCCTGCGCCTTATGCACATAGACAGGTTCTTTCAGCAGGGAAACATCTGCCTGCATAGTCTTTATTTCATCAATTATTACATCGCTCTCCGGCTCTTTATTGCCATCCTCATCATAATTAATATCTGCAATAATACCGTCAGCCCTGCCTTCAACCTGTAATACATACTCAATCCCTAAGTCAGATACAAGCGGTATCTCAATCTTTAAAGGCACTTCTGCATGATACATAGTTCCCATGCTGTGCTGGATTTTCCTGTGAATCCTTGCCCCCTCCTGCATGATTTTCACATCATTGCTGCCTGTATTCCTGTTGTCAATATCACCTTCTGCACACATGAATTCCACAAGATTTCTTACAGATATTCGAAAGCAGTTTCCATTTACAGAGTACATACTATCTCCATTCAATAATGTTCTTCAATATCATATATATAGGCATTGCCTGTCTTTCCGACTCTTTTAACCTGTTCCATGTAATTAAGCATTGCAAGTACACTGGCAGCAGTCTGCCTGTCAATATGCGCTGCATTTGCAAAATCCGTTGAAGTAAAGTTCTTCTCAAGTCCCTCTGATACAAACTGCATATAATCCTGTGGACAGTCCAGTTCAACTATCTTTCTTATTCCAACAGGAATGCGGTCATAACGCACACTTCCGCGCTTCTTATCGTAACTCCAGCCATTAAGAAGCTTATATTCTTCCATATCAATCAGCAGCAATGTAACCTTAAGATTCTGATTCTTTAAAAATGCTTTAATCTTATATAGTTCAAACATCGCATCATACACAGAACATCGCTTCGGAGACTTTCTTCTGGAAGTAATGTCCCCTGTTTCCGGCTCAATCCAGCTTAAATACTTCTCATATGGCATTGGATATACAACCCTCACCTGATATTCATTCAGGAACACTGACAACTTATCCCTTAACTTGTTAAGCTGCCTCGTCTGAATCTCAATTATCCCATGCTCATTATATATATCTGCAAAATAACCATCTATTGCAACCTCATGATTATCCTCATCGGGTTCATAATACATTTTAGTACTGCATGCAGCGTCTTTTCCGATAAAGTGCCTATCCCCTTGTCATTGTGGCTCTTGCCGATTATCTTCTCTTTCGCTTCATCGAAAGCCTGCCTGTCTATATATTCAACTGGTTCTGCTGCAGATTTCTTTTTTGGCATGGTGTACCTCGTATCAGATATATGTTATCATTGCTATCAAGTATCTTACGAATACCTAAAAAAATCAAGGCATTTACCGATATAACCTATATAAATCCAATTAAGAACAGGAGAAAAACATGATATCTATAAGCATGTGCATGATTGTAAAAATGAGCAGGACATTCTTGCAAGGTGTCTTGATTCATACGCAGGAACTTATGATGAATTGATTATTGTAGACACAGGCTCAACTGACAATACCAAAGAAATCGCCGCACGCTACACCGATAAAATATATGATTTTGAATGGATAAATGATTTTTCAGCCGCAAGAAATTTCGCATTTTCCAAAGCCGGATGTGACTACATATTCAGTGCTGACGCAGACGAAGTGCTTGATGATACCAACAACTACGCATTAAGAGAATTGAAACATATGCTTCTTCCAGAGATAGACATTGTTCAGATGTATTATGTCAATGCATCAGAATATAATTCTGTATACAATGCACACAAAGAACTCCGCCCGAAGCTTTTCAAAAGGCTCCGTCCATTCACATGGATTTCACCAATACATGAAACAGTACGGCTCACGCCAGTCGTATATGACAGTGACATTGAAATTCTTCACATGCAGGCGGGCGACCATAGTAAAAGAGACTTTTCAACATATTTCAAAGCATTTGAAAAAGGTATCCACATTGAAGATTATGTAGTTACCATGCTGTGTAAAGAACTTCTTATATCCGGTGAAGATTCCGACTTTATTGCTTTCAGGAATATATTTGAAAATGTTCTTTCCAAAGAAGGCAGAAGCAGTGATTTAATGAAAGAAATCAACTGTATTCTTGCTAAGATATATATGGCAGACGGTGACACTGACGCATTCTTTAAGACCACTTTAAAAGCAGTTGCCGACAATCCTCCTGCTGAAATGTGTCTGATTCTAGGAACATTTTACATGAACCAGACAGACTATGAAGAAGCTGTGCTGTGGCTGTATAATGCTGCATTTGAGACAGAGAGCATACTTGATGTGGCAAGCAGCGGAAACAAGCCTTTATCTTTGCTTGGTAAATGTTATGAAGAACTTGCCGCAGCAACAGACGACCCATACGAGGCTGCCCAATATAACGAAATGTCAGCCGACTATTATAGTCAGGCAGAAAATTGGAAGCTTCCGGAAGAATAAGAAAAAGCCTTAGGAAAATGTAATCTGAGCATCACATCTTCACTAAGGCTTTTTAATTATTTACTTATCATCATCAACATCAAAGAGCTTCAACTCTTCTACATCATTCTTACCTGACTTATCATCTCCATAAGAGACTGTGTCAGTTGATGTATCAAGTTCCGCGTAGCTGTCATCTTCGTCTGATTCGTACCCTTCAATTACTTTTTTCAGTGTATTCATCTAGGTCAACACCATCCTTTGACGCCATGTTAAACACCTTCTTCACTTTCGCAAGCTTAGAGCAAAGAACAATAGTAATCACTATAAATACCGCTATTATCAGTCCAAGTATTAATACTATCATCAGCCAGAATCTGCTGTTTCCTGATGTTTTTCCATTATCAGCCTTAACATCAGCATTAGCAGTGTCAGATTTCACAACAGAATACGCCTGAATCGAGCCATCACTTACCCTGTATATGAACCATCCCTTCTCTCCAAGAGAACTTACTCCATAGAACAGGCAGTACTGTCTGTCAGCGTCCATAAGTACCTGCACTTCTTTACCATTCATGGTAAACCTTGTAAGTGCATAACCTGCCGGCTTCTCTAACGAGTTCGTTATAGGCAGAACAACATATGTTATCTCTGGTTCTGCAACAGTATTGTATGGTGAAAATGTTTTCGCAGTCTCATCATAGATGTAGAACCCGCCTTTTCCATCTTCACTTTCAAGATACATAAGGATAAGACCTGTCTTTATGCCTTTAACCGCATTTATCTTCTGACCATTATAATCATAGTCAATCTCCTGATATCCATCTGGAATTGTGATTCCTGAATAATCCTTTACAACAGAATACTTCCTGCCATCTATCATCACAGTTCCATCATTATTAACCGCCTGTGATGCATCTTCTGTAACAGCTTCTGTCTTTGACTCAGCCTCTGTTGTTGCTTCCTGACCGTTCTCAAGTCTTGTTGTATATATTATATATTTCTTAACTGAACCATCTTCCGCAGTAACAGTAATTGTTGTTGTATTACTTCCCGGGTCCATTCTTCTTCCGCTTATGCTTATCTTGGCAGCACTGTCATTAGCGGCAGCACTTACAACTAGCTCTGTAACATCAGCATCAACAGTTGCATTGTATGTTGTCCTGTCTGGTGAAAATGCTGGTGAAAGCGTTCCCGGACTTATCTGCAGGGACTTTAATGTGTTGTCTGAGGAATAGCTGGCTGGAGCTTTTACATTAACAGATCCTGAAGATGTTGTTAATGACATATAATCTTCATCTGCCGAAGATGTATACGACGTTGATTTATCTACTGATATCGTTGCTGTACCCGGATTAATAGTCTTAAAAACAACATCAAATGAAGTTGCATTTGGAGATATCAATCTTCCTGTTCCTCCACCGCCAGCATCAAATCCTTTCACATACTGTAATATACTTGAATCATAATTTATTCGTAAATCACACAGTTCTATCTTTACATCAGATGATGCTGTTATTGTTATTGTTACCTCATCACCAACATTGGCACTGGCAGAACTTATAAACATGTGCTGTCTGTGCTGCTTTTACATTAGTCAGACTAGAAAACATTAATATGCTCATCAACATTGCCATTACTAATGCAGTTATTCTTTTTATGTTATTCATAATATTCTCCAATATAATTACTGTACAATATATCTGATATCAAGAACATGTCTCTTAACATACAACATATCTATACTGCTGACTGTACCATCATGATTAGCATCAGCGGCTTTATAATAAGCACTTGTAAGAATTCTAATATCAAGAACATGTCTCTTAATATATAACATATCAATACTTGTTATCTTACCATCTCCGTTAGCATCTCCGTATATAACAACTGCGTATGATGCATACTCATCTCCATCTGAAGTATATACAACAAATCTGTCTCCGGTTGCTATTATTTCAGATGTTTTCTCTGCTGAATCTGAGCCATATATCTTTCCATAACATCCATTCTTGAATGAAATACTGCTTATAACATCATCAGCTGTGCTTTCAACCTCAAATCCTGATATAAATCTTCCTTCTTCATCTATATCATAGCTTGTATCAAAGCCATTCTCTTCTGATGGATCAGGATCTGGTATTGGATCAGCTTCTTTTCTTACGATATTGATTACATAGTCCTGATTTTCTCCATTCTCTGCTGTAACAGTAACAACTATTCTGTTGTTACCTACAGATAATGAGTACTCTCCAAAGCCTTCTACTTCAGCACTATCAGCTAACTTATCACCTGATACATATACACTTGTAACATCATTATCAACAATCAGATCATATGATGTCGTGTATAATGAAAATGATGGTGTTAATGAATATCCATCAACATACAGATCCTTAAGTCTGTTATTAGGACTTCCATCTCCTGTAGGAATTGCACATACCTCATCTGGCATATTATCATATACAGGAATTATAAACTTAAATGATGTGTTATTAAGTGTTGTTTCACTATATGCTCTCTTGCTTGTCTTTGCCTCTGATCTTGGTGCAAAAACATTAGTCATATACTGATGCGAATAATTAACCACATCAAACTTTTCATAATATATAGTATCCTGTCCTTTATTTATGTACCATTTGCCAAGATTAATTGCTCCACCTACTACCGCTTTATATCTCGTATTCCAAGGTCTTAATGTACCAGAATCAGATTCCTTTGCATATCTTAATCCATTCTGTACAGCAGTATAACCACCTGACGCATATGCATTCTGACTGTAATAATTATAATAGCCTACATATCCGCTTACATTACCTGATATCTGTCTTCCCGTTCCATTATATCCCTGTTCCTGAATTATTCTCGTAGCAAGATGATATGGGCTAACCTGAGACATTTCTCCTGCTTTCATCAAAAGTGAAGGATAAGTATAACCGTCAAGATCATGACTTGAACCGTCCATGAACGAACCACTTATTATACTCTCAACTCCACTCATATTCTGAACAGATGAATCATATGACAGTGCCTCAAACATAAATATATATGTATCATCAAGGAAATTTCTTGGATCAAGTACATACTGTACCAACTCACTTGAAGCCTGTACATATCCACCACTATCAAAAGAATACCACTCACCGGTTTCCCAGTTATAGCAACCATCTGCTGTAGATTTCCATGAACTTATATTATCCTTATGAACAAGGCTTCTGGTTTTCACATTCTGCTTCTCAACCATTGTGTTCCAGTCAGTCCCATTATGGTCCGCCACAAACACCCAGTTAGGATACTGCGCATGAAGCTGTCTTAACCCTTCCTTATAACTATCCGGGAACCCCTGCGAATCAAGGTACTCCTCGAAATCCGCATCCGGCTCATAATCATTTCTCTTATCAACAGTTATGTAACCGCCATATATATAGCCCCTTTCATAACTGCCATTAAGATAAAAGCCTATGCCATACCATGTATCGCCATCATCATCAGTTGTCTCTTCATATATATCAAACTTAAATCCACCGCTTACAGTTGTAATAATACTGCTGTTTGTTGTAGGACCTTTTCTGATTCTTAAGCCTGTAACATCATAATTAACATGGCCCTGACCAATGGACTCTTCCGCCTTAGTATTAAGCACAGAAGTAACCGTAAGGCATGTCAGCACAAGCATACATAACATGACACCAATTGCGGCTATTCTTTTTGCACTACATTTGTATCCTGATTTCATGTAATCACCTGACTCCTGAATGTATAGTATTAACTAGTTTCTTCCAAATTCTGAAAGCTTTAAGCCCTCATTTCTCTCAAGTACCATATTAACAGACCAGCTATTGGCAAATACCAATAACGGATTGCCCTTAAGGTCTTTAATCTTTTTCATATCAGAAGTACCGACAATTCTGTTCACATCAACTTCTTCTGGATTTTCAATCCATCTGATATGTTCATATGGAAGCGGCTCAAGTCTGATATCAACACCGTATTCATTCTTAAGACGGTATTCGAGAACTTCAAACTGAAGGACACCAACAACGCCCACGATAATCTCTTCCATTCCTGTATTAAACTCCTGAAAAATCTGAATAGCACCTTCCTGTGCAATCTGGCTTATTCCCTTAATGAACTGCTTACGCTTCATTGTATCAATCTGCCTTACTCTTGCAAAATGTTCCGGTGCGAATGTAGGTATACCCTCAAATGCAAATTTCTTGTTAGATTTGCAGATAGTATCACCGATTGAGAATATTCCCGGATCAAATACACCGATAATATCTCCTGCATATGCCTCATCAACAATATGTCTCTCCTCCGCCATCATCTGCTGAGGCTGGCTGAGTCTAATCTTCTTGCCCCCCTGTACATGGTTGGCTTCCATTCCGGCTTCAAACTTACCGGAGCATATTCTCATGAAAGCAATTCTATCTCTGTGTGCTTTATTCATATTAGCCTGAATCTTGAATACAAATGCTGAGAAATCCTCAGTAAATGGATCAATAACTCCCTGGTCAGACTTTCTTGGAAGCGGAGAAGTTGTCATTGATAAGAAATGCTCAAGGAAAGTCTGTACACCAAAGTTAGTAAGCGCTGAACCGAAGAATACCGGTGTAAGGTCACCAGCACTTACCATTTCCTGGTCAAACTCTGCACTTGCTCCGTCTAACAGTTCGATATCCTCCTGAAGCTTGTCGTAGAAAGCATCACCAATTCTGTCCTTAAGAACAGCCTCATCTGATGCGTCAACAATCTCAGTATCAACTTCCTTCTGACCATTCATGGCTGCCTTGAATAAAGAAACATTTTCTCTTTACGGTCATATACGCCCTTGAATCCCTTACCGCAGCCGATAGGCCAGTTAATTGGGCATGTAGCAATTCCAAGTACGCTCTCAATCTCATCAAGAAGCTCAAATGGGTCATTAGCCTCTCTATCCATCTTATTGATAAATGTAAATATAGGAATGTGTCTCATAACACATACCTTGAAAAGCTTGATAGTCTGTTTCTCAACACCCTTAGAAGCGTCAATAACCATGACCGCAGAATCTGCTGCCATAAGAGTTCTATAAGTATCCTCGGAGAAATCCTCATGTCCCGGAGTATCAAGGATATTAATACAGTAGCCTTCGTAGTTAAACTGAAGAACTGAAGAAGTTACAGAAATACCTCTTTCCTTCTCAATCTCCATCCAGTCTGAAACTGCATGTTTCGCTGTCTTCTTACCCTTTACAGAACCAGCAAGATTAATAGCACCACCGTAAAGCAGGAACTTCTCAGTAAGTGTTGTCTTACCAGCATCCGGGTGAGAGATAATGGCAAATGTCCTTCTTTTCTTAATTTCACTTTCTAAACTCACTGTTTTACTCCTTTATAAACATAATACATAAACAATTCATACCCGTTTCGGCATACACATAATATAAGCCTGTGACGCAGTCTACGGCTTCACAGGCTTACTCTAATCAATAGTCTTCGAATTATTCACGGTTAAGACCGAACTTGTATGAAACCTCAGACTTGTCATCAATTCTTCTGAAAATGTTGACTACTCTGTCCAAACCTTCTCGAAATCTTCCTCATTCTCAACCTCAACAGTAACAACCTGTCCGTCTTCCTTAATAACTGCATCCTTAACAAGTGCTAATGCCTTGATATCTTCCTCAGTCTGGGCAACCTGCTCAGGTGTTGTTAACATCTTTGATTTACTCTTATACTTAACAGCGTATGTTCTTGTCATCATATCCTCCTATTGGCTTTTCGTAGCAATATAATCTCATATGTCATTATATTATATAACATGTTTTGGGATTATGCAATGGGGTAAAGTCTCGCAAGCACTAATTATATATACAATTTTATTTTTTGAAAGCACTTAATTTAATATTTACTTTTTCAACAATTTTTTATAATTATTAATCAATTCCATATATGCTTCTTTATATTTTCGTGCATAATTAATGACAGATATCACAAAATAAGATATCACCTGAAATGGAAGACTTATAACATATAATAATATCAATAGCATTGCAAATAAAAGAATTATTTTAACGCAAGCCTCTATCGAAACATTATTTAATTTTATAAAATTTATATTTCCTATAATTTCAAATATAAAATTAGAATCGAAATTTAAATCTTGTACTTTAACACCAGTAATTGTAAATAAAAATCCAAAAAATGTTATAACAAACCCCACCGGCATAAAGGATAATTTTAAAAAGGCCATATTATTATCTAACACTCTAGAATATTCTTCCTTATCCACTTTATATCTTTTGCCATTCCAACAAAATATATAATTCCATATATTGCATATGAAACAATTGTATTAGTTAGATCATCATACTTAAACAATGAGGCAATTACCAAAACAACCAGATATGAAAAGCAATACGAAATGCATGGTATTTGATAGCGAAAACATTTTGGAGAATTCAAAACATTATTCCAAATCACATAAATTATCCTGTTTTTTCTAATACCGGGAATTTTTTTTACCTATATAGTGACCTATTTTAACTACAATCGAAGCAAATATACAATCATAAATATATCCCAGTGTATCCACTAATACATTAATCATAATTACAGTTATAACCAGAATAACTGCCAAAATTATTACTGCTGCTATAAACAAAATTAATATTTTTAATAATTCATCCATTTTTCACCTTATCACCTTTTTGTTTTTGAAGTTGCGTTTCATCCCTTAAAAATTACATTTATATTTATTAAACATCTATCGTTTTATTAATAGATAAAAGTTCAGCTATTTCATTAAGTTCAATAAAAGTCACCTTTTTCCCTGATAGCCTAGCCAAATGTCTAAGTGTTCCTTTAAATGATGCATCAATATGCTGAGGAATAATCACTGCAATTAATTGACACCTTGCATCTATCATTCCCTGTTCAACAAACTGACGAATGATTTCCTGTCCTTCTTTAGACGAAGATAATAATGGTTTTCTTATTTTTTTTATCATAATCTACAGATTTACTTGTTTTATTTTCACTGTTCTTTTTTTATAATTCCCTTCATCTCGTATGTTTTTCCACCAGCTTTCACCGGTCCTGATACATCTCCATATTCCATTCCTTTATGTGGTTGAAGATAAAAAGAAGGCAATATTGAATAAAAAACCTTTGGTAAGCAAGCCATAGTTTTGTCACTTATACATTGTTGAATCTTTTCATAAGAGCATGTCCCTCCGCACTTTTCATTCATATTTACCGCATATTCTATTAATCTTGGCTGAGTATTTCCCATTTCATGATTAAAACACTCAATTGCTGTAAATGGTACTTCAACATCAGATTCTATTTCATTAGTATTATTTGCAATATATAACTTATCTCCCAATATACAAATGCTATAATCTAGTTCAACATTCTTAAATACTTTACGAATATTATAATTAATTTTAGATATTAAATTTGGCTTTGGCACAAACCAATATATTATTTCACATTTGTCATGTCCATCCGAACATGTTATCTCCAAAGGAGCTCCGCAACTACATGCGCTTATAGTATTTCTATCTATTTTTAATTCCGTCCGCAATTCTTACAATATGGTATTTCATATGAATCGCATGTTCTACAATATATTCTTGGAATCGAGATAAATAATTTTTCATCTTGTAATATAGACAATTTATCATTTGGAATTTGTACATCAAATTCATCTTTATCTATTGCATTAATAACCTGCGTTAAATACCAGTTCATGGAATAAGATTCTGAATCCGATAAACCAGACCATTTAATCTCTTGTCCAACTTCTTTAAATATCTCTTCCGCTGGTCTTCCCCTTAATTCATTAATTTCATTTATTATAGTATTTATAGCATTCTCCGTCCAAGTAAATAGAACTGAAGCCGGCAAATGTTTATAAATACCAATACTGCCTGTTCTCACATTATATTTAACAGTAGCATCAATTTTTTCAGTTATCTCAGATATAAAGCTTCCAGATGTATCTATTCTTTGTTCTCTGATTCTTTGTATTTCTTCCTCTTGTTCTGTAGTAATTCCCCCTGCTCGCGACACTACAGTTTTTTCACCATCTTTTCCTTGTAAAACAATCCTGCTTATAGCTTTTAAAATTGGTGCACTTATCTATTGCACATTTGGGAGGTTTAACTTGTGTTATTGTATTACCAATTTTCTCAGCAATAACATTAACAATATAAGCAGTCATTTTTCGTGTTTACTAATGCAAGCCAAATATGTCTGAGATTTTCCAATCCATAAACACCCTCTATGCTGCTCCCATATTCCATCATATTGTCCATCTTCATTAATATAAAAATATTCTTTGCTGTAAACATATACTATTTCTATGCGCTTTTCAAATTCTTTTACAGAAATTATCTGAAGTTTTCTATATCCCTTTATTGTAATTTTTTCTTCCATGTACTGTTCTAGCCGTAAGACAACTTCATAGTCCTTTTCCTGCAATATAGTTCGGAAAGTCCACAATGTAAAAGTAACTCTATCACCGTATATATAGTCATTTACATACTGCTCAATATCATCTTCTGTCAATATATCATACGATAATATAGTATCTATTATATGATTTTTATCTTTATTATTAACTTCATTCTCATCAATTCCTTTTTTTATAGCAATATTGTGTAATGCATACCATGGTAATGTTTGTAATTTTTTATTTTTTCTATCCTTTTCAATTAAAATCTCCTCGTATAATAAAAAGCTCTATAATCTCATAGAATTAAATATCACTAATAATTTATATACAATCAGGCAATTTTCGCGTAAAACTTTAAGAGAGGTCTAATCAACCTCTCTATCAATTCAATCACGCATTTACAATAAATCGAATTAATTCAATCACAATCATAGCAATGCTACTCCTGAAAATATGTAAATTATATTAATCCGACAATCATTTCACTTTCCGACTAAATAAATATTATCATAAAACTTGTTCATACGCAATAATTACATAATATTGTAATAGTTTTATCTTGATTCCAGCATCAAATATGATCTTGCTTACATAAAAATATAATGTTTTATCAGCATCACCAATAAGGCGGCTACTACTTTTCTCAAAAACAACATGTACCTATACAATCCTTGAAGCTTTCTTAATCTATGAATCAATCTCTACACTCTTGAATTAACTATATAAATAAGCTACCATATCCAAAGCGTTTTTACAACATAATGTTATTTATGAAATACAATATAGATTTAAGAATCGAGGTATACCCTATGTGGTACATAGCACACACAACAGCCGGCAGAGAACTAGATGCCGTTGATAAATGCCGCAAAGCCATTCCAGAAGATATAGCAGCAAGAGTATTCTCTCCTATCTGGCAACATGCTAAGAAATATGAGGGCTCCTGGCATCTTGACGATGACATTCTATTTGCAGGATACATATTTATAGAGAGCGATTCAGATTCCAAGACTCTTGAAAAACTTCTCTGGCGTATACCTAATGTAGTTTCTCCTGTCCGCATAGGTGGGGATTTCAATGCCCTTAACAAGGAAGAAGAACAATATCTTCGTCAGCTTATGGACGAGTATAACTATATTGCTATGTCATATGGATATATTGTAGATAACCAATTAATGATATATAAAGGGCCTCTTAGCGGAAGGTCTGATATGGTTAAGAAGATTGACAGACATAAGAGAATTGCTGATGTAGAAGTATATCTGTGGCATCAACCTAAGCGTGTACGTGTCGGACTAGAAATAATAGATAAAATCACTGCACAGGAATATGCAAAAATCAAATTACAATAACTGGAGATTTCCCATGAATAATAAAATCACTAATACAGATATTAATGAATTCGAAGAATTTCTTATAAATAAAAACAAGAGCAGAACAACTCTTGATAAATATATGCGGGATATACGAAGATTTCAAATCTTTCTTTCTGATAACAGTTACCCAATATCTCAGGATACTGCAGATAAATATATTGAGATTCTTAAAAATGCTGATTACAGTATAAGCAGTATAAATACAATTATATCATGTATAAACACATTTTGTAATTTTATAGGAAGAAATGATATTCACTGCGTTAATCTTAAGAAATCTAAGACTGAATCAACAGCTTCTGACTTGCTTACAGTTGATGAATATAACCAACTCCTTAAAACCGCTATAAACAATAACGCTTATAGAATCGCTATGTTAATTCAAGTCCTTGGAAATACAGATATAAGATTAAACGAATTACAATACCTTACTACACACTCTTTAGAAATGGGAAAAATTACTGTTATACGTAACAGCAAGGAATATAACATCAGAATTCCAGATAATTTATTAGATGGCTTATATAAATATATAGACCATGAAGCAATAATAAATGGGGTGATTTTCTGTACTAGAAAAGGCACCCCTCTTGAAAGATCTAATGTATGGAGATTGATTAAGAAACTAGCTGTTGATGCTGGGGTTAATCCAGATAAAGTTTATCCACAGAATCTGAAGCAGCAGCTTGGGAAGAAATATTATAGTATAAAATACTAATCTATTTCATACTCTTCTCTTAATCTATCAATCAACTCAAATGAAAAAAACTCTGCACCACTGTCAGGTATCAGTTCCAGTCTTGCAATGGTTACTTCTTAATATGGCTTTATCATTCAAATCAATCGGCACAAATATGCGTATATTATCCTGTTCATTCTCACAGTCTTTATATTCAGGATAATCAAGCAATGATTTATCTGCTAGTTATGGTTCATTATATAAATCAACTTTATATCATTAGGTATTGGATACGGATCTATTCTATGATGCTCCATCTATATTCTCCTTGCCAAATATTTCTACAATAATTACAGTCACAAGCCATGTAAATTTTCCCAAGCCTCTATCAATTCATCTCTGTTATCTTTATACCATTCTTCAATTTCTGAAATCATTGATGTTGACCATTTTTATTACCATCTTTATATAACTTTCCGTCGCTTAATCGGAAAACAGCCTCATATTCATTATGTAACACATGAATTTCAATGAAATCTATTTAATATATCTAACAATCTATATTTATTTTGTTCTGATATATTATCTTCTACAATATATATCAATCTCTTATACTTGAACATTGTTTTCACATAATGATTCTATTTATACTCCTCACATCTCAGAAAAGAAATCACTACTATAATAAACTACATTCATTCAAATCTCCTTCTTGCACCATTCTACTGTCTCTGCAATTCCCTCTGAAAACTTATAATCCGGTGCAAATCCTGTATCTTTAACTAAATCCTGTATATCTGCACACAAGTACATAACCTGGCGTGGACCATAGGCAACTTCTCCAAAACCAATCTCTGCTTCCGGATTAACCGCATTTCTTATATCCTCGATATAATCCTTAAGCGGTCTTGCCTCTCCCCCACCAATACAGTAAACCTTGCCATTAATACCTTTTTCTCTAGTAAATAAAATGCCTTCCCCGCGTCCTTGGAGTACAGATAATCCCACATCTGCTCTCCCTTTGTACATGATGGCTTCTCTCCTATTAACAGCTTTCCTATTGTAGACATAACCATCGTAGCACTTCCGTCATATGGACCATATACACTAAGTATTCTTGTCCATATATGTCTGATTCCCAGCTTTTCACACTGGATTCTTGTCATCTGTCCTGCACACAGCTTTGCCATTCCATAGCCATTCTCTGGAAATGCAGGAACCTGCGAATTAAGCTTTCCTTCAACTCTTCCATATTCCGCCTGTGAACCAGCCCCTATGAATGCACTGCAACCCATAACAGCCGCTGCATTTACAGCGTCCAGTGCATACTTCACATTCATATTCTGTATATACATATCATTGCGGCAGTCACCAAATGTTCCATCCCACCCAAAGTGATAGAACACATCCGGTTTAATTCCTGTCGCCTGCACAAGCTGTGGCAGTTTATCAAGCTCACTAAGATCACATTCAACCTTCTTAAGTGAATGTGATTCCTTAATTCTGTAAGAACGTTTTGAATCCTTTCTTACAACTGCTATAACCTTAACATTATTCTTCATAAGAGCATCTATAAGACCTAAGCCTACTGCTCCCTGTACATCCTGTTACAACTGCTGCCTGCATTGTGCCTCCTGTTGTTTTACTACTACTCTTCGTCCATTAATGGAATAAACATCTGTTTCTTTAATTCTTCTCTTGGAAGGAATGGTGCTAAATCCTCCAGTGGGGGGCTTACAAGTGTACCATCATCTAATCTCTTGGTACTGCTCTTAGGCTCCCATACCTGCTTAGTATCTGTAAATATCTCACAGAATACAGGTCCGTCTTCCTTTAACACCTCATCTACAGTCTTCTTCATCTCTTTGTTAGATGAAGCACTGTAATAATCATAACCAAATGCTTCAGCAATCTTCTTGAATTCAGGGAAAGATAAATCTCCTGACTCTGGACCAATTCCTATTTTGCAATGCTCCTTAAACAGATTATTCTGTGTAAGTCTTATTGAATGATATCCGTTATTGTTGATAAGGAATATCTTGATTGGAAGCTTATTAGTAAGTATTGTCTGTAGTTCCTGAAGGTTCATCATTATACTTCCGTCACCTTCAAGACATATTGTATTTCTTCTTCCGCCGCCTATACAAGTACCGATAGCTGCCGGAAGTCCATATCCCATGCTTGCTATGGCACTGTTATTAGCCATACGGCTTCCCTTCTGGATTACATATGCCTGATTACCTACAACACAGCATGCGCCATTAGACACTGCTGTAAGACTGTTTTCTGGAAGTCTGCTGCTTAAGTATCTTACAAATGCATATACATTTGCAGTGCTTCCATTCTCCTCCCACTGTCTTGGCTGTACTGCCGGATATTCCTTCTTCCATCTCTGTGTTGTTGCGAGCCATTCACCACCTGCTGATACAGGTGCAATAGCTGCCGCCTGCTTATCAAGCTTTGTGAGGAAATCCTTAGCATCAGCCCATACTGGCATCTCAACATGGATAGTAGGCTTCTTTAACTCAGCCTTATCAACATCAACCATTATGACCTCTGCTGCTCTTGCCCATGTTTTCCAGTTATATCCAGTCTGTCTGATAGATATTCTTGTACCTACAGCAAGTATTAAATCGGCATTCTGTATAGCCCAGTTACCTGGTCTGTCACCCATATTACCAGCTCTTCCACAATAAAGAGGATTATCATCTTCAATAAGGTCAACTGCATTCCAATATGTCACAATAGGAATATTAAGCTTCTTGGCAACTGAACGGAATACATCATATGCACCCGAAAGTCTTATTCCATAACCTGCGTGAAATACTGGTCTTTTCGCATTCTTAATCTTTTCAAGTACAGTTCTTACAACATCTTCACTTACCTGTGGCGGAAGCTTTGCATCATCCTCTGCCGGATTATATCCAAATTACTGATTAACAGCTTCCTTGATTGTCTTAGCCATATAATCAATCATCTCATCTGTCATTCCTGGATATACACCTACCCAGAATGTATCTCTCATAATTCTGTCTGTGTTGTCAAAGTTCCTACTACTCTGTAGCCTTCTCCTGTTCTCTCATCTCATCAAAGCAAGGGTGCTTTATTAAGGTTACCAGCAAAGAGGTTTCTTGTCTGGACACCGTGGCTTTCGATATATTCTACGATTGCCTTTCTGTCAAGACCTTCTCTTACTGTAATAAGGAAACCAAACCAGTTGGTCTTGAATTATCACAGGAACTGGAAGAATTACCTTATCTTCAATATCAGCAAGTGCTGCTCTTAATCTGTCAAAGTTATGTCTTCTTCTTTCAACAAATGAAGGGAATTTTTCAACTGTTCACAGCCTACTGCTGTCTGCATATCTGTTGCCTTGAGGTTATATCCAAAATGAGAGTATACATATTTGTGATCATACCCAACCGGAAGTTCTCCGTACTGACCATCAAATCTGTGTTTACAGAAATTATCCTGTCCTGAAGGACAAATGCAGTCTCTTCCCCAGTCTCTGAAGGAAAGAATCAATCTGTGAAGTTCTGGATTATTTGTATATACGCACGCCCTCTCCCATTGTCATATGATGAGGTGGATAGAATGAACTTGTTCCTATATCACCGATGTACCTGTGAACTTCTCTTCTCCATTAATTGTATATTTTGAACCAAGTGCATCACAGTTATCTTCTACCAACCAGAGATTGTGCTTACTACAAAACTCTCTGACATGCTTTCAGATCAAATGGATTACCAAGTGTATGTGCGATC
>VOFH01001485.1_pt1 | contig 47933 bp, 57 predicted proteins | sample 5384091 | NCBI WGS metagenome assembly VOFH01 (sample SAMN12384727, study PRJNA508395) | human gut metagenome | isolation source: healthy gut G | host: Homo sapiens
GCGCGCACCCAAAATTCGGCCTGCTGGGGGTCAGCTGGTCTTCTGTAATCGTATCAATCATGGAACTTTATGAGTGTAAATGATAAGCATCGAGAAAACCCCAAACAGGGAGTTCCCGCATGTAATAGTTTAATACTATCAATCAGGGGGGCGTATTTCAATCTTGTTTTTTGTTCCCGTTAGGAAAAAATACGCCGCATGAGACTGGACGCTCTTTTATCCCGCTACGGGTACTGTTCCAGGCGGGAAGCGCCGGGATGGATCAAACGCCACTCCATTACGTCCGGGGGGAGCGCATGCGCCAACCCCGCGGACAAAGTTCAGGCGGAAGACGTCCTGATAGACGGAGAACCGGTGGAATTCCCGGAAGGGCTGTATGCGGCCCTCCACAAGCCAGCCGGCTACACATGCAGCCACGACGAAGAGGAAGGGGACGTGATTTACGACCTCCTGCCCTTCCAGTGGAGACACCGGAATCCCGCCGTTTCCTCCGTCGGACGGCTGGACAAGGAAACGTCCGGATTGCTCCTGATCACGGACGACGGCAAGTTCATCCACCGCATGACTTCCCCCAGGCACCACGTTGCCAAAGTGTACGAGGCTGCCACGGAACAGGACATCCCGGCGGAGGCCGTGGAACTGTTCGCCGCCGGCACGCTGACGCTGGAGGGAGAAAGGCACCCCTGCGCCCCCGCCCGCCTGGAAATCCTGGAACCGCGCCGCGCACTGCTGACGCTGACGGAAGGAAAGTACCACCAGGTGCGCCGCATGCTGGCCGCCGTGGGCGCTCCCGTGGCCTCCCTGCGCCGCGTTTTCCATCGGCAGGCTGAAGCTTGAAGACCTGAACCTGGAACCCGGAGCCTGGACGCCCATCCGCCCGGACATGATTTAATCCCTCCTTCCATGTGGATTCCCATCTCCGACGAGCCTATTTCCTGTTTCCCTCATTTTGATGTGGCGGCGGAGTCGGAAGACTGGATTGTGGTGAGCAAGGGAGCCCCGCTGATCGTCCATCCGTCCAACGGGAAGCGGGAACCCAACCTGCTGGAAGGCGTGGAGGAGCTGCTGCGTTACGAACTGGTCAACGGAGCCGCCCTTTCCCTTGTCAACCGGCTGGACAGGGAAACCAGCGGCCTGACCCTGATTGCGAAAAACAGAAGCGCCGCCCGCCAGCTGGGGCGCGCCATCCAACGGCGGCTGATGCACAAGGAATACCTGGCCATCGTCAGGGGATGGCCAGAATGGAAGGAAACGGTCTGCACGGCCCCCATCCTGCGGCAGGGGGAAGTAGGGGAAAGCCGCATCTGGGTAAAACAAACAGTACATCCCGCCGGAAAGGAATGCATCACGGCATTCCGTGTAGAGCGCACCCTGGAATCGGCCAGCGGCCCTCTGGCCCTGGTCCGGTGCATTCCGGAAACAGGCCGCATGCACCAGATACGCGTGCATCTGGCGCATCTGGGCCATTCCATCGCGGGAGACAAGATTTACGGCCCCTCCGAGGATTGCTACCTGGAATACATCCAGCACGGCTGGAACCGGGAACTGGAGAAGCAGCTGATCCTGCACCGCCATGCCCTGCACGCCTGCCGGCTGGAGTTTCCCTTTGATGAAGAAACCTTCACCGCGGAATCCCCCTTGCCGGAGGATATGAAAAGGCTACTGGACCTTTAGGAAGACAAGCCTCAAATCACCTGGATGACGTCGCCGCGGTCAAACCGGACTTTGGCCAGCCGGGCATACTTGTCCGCTTCCTCATCCCGGTAGCCCAAGGCCAGGGCGCAAAGCGTATAATACGGGGAATCCTCCAGCTTCAGGATACGGTCGTATGCCTCCGGGTCCATGCCTTCCAGCGCGCACGTGTCTATCCGCAGGTCCGCGGCGCAGCTCATCATGAATCCCAGCGCGATATATACCTGGCGTTCCAGCCATGCCTTGAGCACGTCCGGGGATTTGGAACCCGCCAGCTCAACAATGCGGTCCCGGTAAAGATTCAGGGATTCCATCGTCACGCCGCGCACTTCCACAATGCGTTCCAGATAGCGCTGCACGTCTTCCGGGGAAAAGCCCCTGCGCGCGCAGAACACCACCAGACGGGAGGAATCCGTCACCTGCGGCTGGTCCCAGGAAACGGAGCGGAGCTCCGCACGCACGGACGGATCCTGCACGTCAATGAACTTCCACATCTGCAACCCCAGGGAGGAAGGGCTCAAATGCAGGGATTCCAGCAGGGCGTTCCAGTCCGCCTCCGGAATGCGGCGGTCCGGGTTGAATATTTTGGTGGCGTAGCGCCATTCCAGCGTTTTAATCAATTCCTGAGCATTCATATTCATGATAAGACCAATGGTTCGGAGCTTCCCGCGGATGCATGGCGCCCCAACGCACTTTTCATGCCATCCGCTTCCGCCCTGTATGCCCTATCATCCTTTTTCTCTGCCGGAATGCAAGCCAAGGTTCCGGCAAACAGGCGTCATGGCACCAGAACGCCCCGGCCGTCATCCGGAAGAAACGGCGGCAAACAGGACAGGAGGCCCCCTGCCGTAAACGGAACGGCGGAATGCGCGGAAAAGGCTATCTCCACCGTTCCCACGGAATTTTGCCGTCTCCAAATGCAAGACTACAGGAATTTGACCGGCATATGGTCCCCGGTTTCCTGGATTGTGAAGCTGATGCCCAGGCCGAATTCATTCCTGCCGCCGTTTTTGCGGACGAAGGCCCCCACCCCCAGGTACCATGAACCCATATTGTGGTACACGTTGTATTCCTGGATATCCAGCTTGCCATCCAGCAGGGAGAAACGCCATTTGCCGCTGAAAGCCCAGGCCTCCGAAAAACGCTGGAGAATGCGCAGGTCAAGCTGGCTGTTGTCCTCCAGCAGGGCGTGCTGGTTCAAATAACGGTGCCCCACGGAAATTTCCGTGGACCGCCAGGGCATGAAGCGCAGGGAGTTGTTATACTCACGGCAGCCGGAAACCTTGTCCTTGCCCAGAAGGGGAGCCTGCATTTCCGACCGGAACTCCATCCACGGCACGGGATTCCAGCGCATGAAGGAGAACAGGTTGGAGAAGTCCCGCTGGTCAACGGGATCATACAGGTAGGCATCCATGAACACGTCCCAGGAAAACCAGCGGTGGGAATTGGCATCCCGGCTGGTCATCAGCATGTTGCGGAGCCCGTAGCGGAAAACCAGTCCGGTAGAAAGGGAATCGATTTCCGTGTACCTTCCCATGCTCAGGGAAAGGGGATTGGTAGTAGGCGTTTCCCCGTCAATCTGGGGGTAAAGTTCATGCAGCGTGTTGGTCTTCACGTACGCCAGCGTGAAGTGCGGCTGGACAATGTGGTTCATGCCGTTGAGCCCCAGCGAATCACTGTACACCGAAGAATAGCGGCGGGAAAATTTGAAGTCCGCGTCCGCCCCCGCGTAAAAAATGCCCTGGTTGAGCGGCTTGTTGTCTCCCGTATCGTAATATCCCGTGTAGCCGCCGCCCAGCTTGGGGGTGAGGTTCAGGAATCCCATGATTTTATGGGAAGCGGAAAATTCGTGGAATGTGTGGAACCTGCTGTATCCGTCCGTCATGAGCATGCGGGCCCAGTAGTCGTAGGCAGGGCTTCCCGGGTCCAGGCGGTCCACCAGGTCCCGTAAATCCGTCCGCATGAAGGAAGGCACATACTGCTTCAGGAAGGCGAAGCTGGTGCGGCTTTCATACATGACGGGGGAACGGAAGATGGGAGACTTGACGCGTTCGTAGCTCAATTCCGTCCGCTGGTCCGCTATGTAGAAATTGTTGGGCACGAAACGGTGCAGAAGGGAAAAATCATGGGTATCGTCCGTGCGGGAAAGAAGCACCGTGTTGTCCGGAGAAGAGTTGCGCTGGTAAATTTCCGGATAGAAGTCACGCAGCATGTACTCGTCGCTCAGCATGTTGACGTTGGCCTTCAGACGCCATTCCGTCAGGGCGTTTTCCCGGAGGGACCACATCTGCTGGAGCGCCAGGCGCCACCTGTCGGGATCCAGATGTTCACGGTACTCGTCGTCGCCCGCGGAAATCTTCGCCCCTCGGTCACGGGTCATGTACACGGACAAGCCCGTCATGTCCGGGCATCTCTCCTCCAGCGGCACGTCCCGGATGTCCAGGCCGTACGCAAAACCGCGCCGGGTGCGGTAGTCCAGATGCAGGGTGCCCAGGTAATCGGCGGAGGGCATGTGGTTTTCCACCCTCCTGTTCCCAGCAGAAAACCGTACTCGTTCAGCAGGTAAGGCCCCCAGATGGATCTGACGCCGGGCATGGGCAGGTACCCCCACCTCCGGATTCAGGGAATGGCTGAGGTAGGGGAAATAAAAGAAGGGAACGCCGCCGTAATGGAGCGTCAAATTCTTGAAGGAAAACCTGTCTTCCGGGTAAACGCGTATCCTGTCCGCGGAAATCCACGTGAGGGGGTCGCTGACGTCCTCCGCCGTTACGGAAGCATTAAATGCCTCCAGATAGGGTTCCCCCTTCTCGTCCGTCCTGTACTCGAAGTTGCCGCTACGCAGAATCATCCCGTCCACCTTCGTCCGCAACGCATCGGACGTGAACAAGTCGCTTTTCCGGTCATATTCCGCACTGCCGGCGCGCGTCAGGCTGCTGGTGTTCGTCCGGCTGTCATGCTGGTAAATGGACAGGTTGCCCTTGAAAAAACCTTGTCGGCGGCGGCATCCACCTCCGCCCGGTCGGCAAACACTTCCAGCCCGGTGTCCGTAACGATGCGGACCTGCGGAGCGCCTTCAAAGATGAACGTCTTGCGATCGTGGATATAGTGGAAAGGGCCGTCGTTGGAGATTTCCAGATAGGAGGGCATCTCCGGCATCATGGAACCGGAAAACAGGTTTCCGGCGCGTTCCGTCCGGTCTTCCTTCTCCCCGTCTCCGGCAGGCGGTCCGCCAGGAGCGTCTTCCACAGCCGTTTCCGCAATCAGGGGCACACTCAAGGCGATCAGCGCCGCCGCGCCCCATAGCTTTGCGTTCATCCCTATCATGGCTAGTCCACAGAACACTATGAGAAAGGACAAAAGACAAGCCTAATGTCACATTTCTCCGCCAGTGGCCGCCAAATTTACCGGGCAAGAACGCCATTGGCAATGATACCCCAGTCCGCCGTATTCCCGTCTCCGGCGTCATCCACGCGGATTTCCAGCTTTTTGCCGCCCTCCACCGCCACCTGGACGGGTACGGAAGAGCCGTCTTTCAGCACGGGGGATTCAAAGAGCTTTTTCCCGTCCAGATAAACGCCGAACCTGACGCTGCCGCGGGAGCCGAACGGAAGACCCACATCCGCCCGGAATTCCTTCCAGGCGCCATTCAGGTCATAGGCGAAAACCGCCGGGGCATGCGCCAGAATGAAACGTTCCGGACGGCCTATGGTCTTGAAGAACGGAACGGGCCCCAGATCCGACGGGAAAAGGACATCCCACAGGGGAACCGCCCAACCCACCTGGGCCACGGAAGGCTTGCAGTCATTCAGGCTGATGCTGGCAAGATCGGCGGGAACTCCGGCGGGCGTGAATTCCTGGGAGGCGTCCCTGCGCTCCAGGGCGCGCTTCCAGACAGGAAGCCATTCCTGCACCTCCGGCCTGGCGCCATGCCTGCGTTCCACTTCCTCCAGCGCCTTTTTCGCTTCATTCATGCGGCCGCGTATCCACAGGTTCTGCACATCGCCGAAGTAAACGGACTGAGCCAGCGAAGGCACCCTGGCCCCCTTCCCGTCCAGCCACACGGGCAGCGTGGTCATGCAGCGCGTGCTGTCGCAGTTCAGGACGGCCACGCGCATCTCGATGAAGCCTCCCTTGAAGCCCGGCCTGCAAATGGTCAGGTCAAACTCTCCCTCGTCATTCAGCGCGGCGCCCACGGCATTGGAATCATAGTCGGAACCGCCGGGCGGGTCCAGATGGACCACAACCCCGTAGGCGGGGCGGTCCAGCCTGGCCTTCCCCTTCAGGCGCAGGCCGTTCTTGACGGGAACGGCCTCCAGCCGTTCAAAGGAACCCGGCACGTACTTGCCGATCATGCGGCCGAAAGAGGCGTCCGGAGGAAGGGACGTTTCCACGCCGTTGAAGAGAGGCACGCTGGCCAGCTTCAAGGCATCCGTGGGCGACAGGAACGAGCCCTTGCCCTCCTTGCGCAATTCATTGCCGTATGTATAATTGCCGGAACCCATCAGAGATTCTCCGGCATCGGGATAATCCCATCCCGTCCCCGTGTGGGGCAGACCGAAGGAGTGCCCCAGTTCATGAGCCGTTCCTCCTATGTAAATGGAGGCATTCCTGCCTTTGGTGACTTTGAAGCGTCCTCCCTCCATCATGGATGTGTCCAGGAAATTGGCGGGGTCCAGCCCTTCCTGGTCACAGGTCCAGCCGGTGCCCTGGTGGCTGAAGCCGCCGCCGTAATAGGGCCCCACGCCATCCGGAAGCTGGCAGATGATCAGCACATGCTCCTTTTCAATGTCGATTCCCTTGGAAGCCAGCACCTTCCTGGCGGCCTCACGGGAAACGGGACCGGAATTCTGCACGTTCATTCCGCTCATGGGCTTGTCCACATAGGCGTCATGCACAATCAGGCGGCCCCGGTCGTCCAGGTCCAGCTTGAACGTCAGGGGAGGAAAGCCGTTGGCCTGCATCTGGTCCGCATAATAGGCCTGGATATTTTTCAGCAAATGGTCATACCGTTCCCGGTACTTGTCCAGGGCCGGTCTGTCCTTGAACGTTACGTAAACCACATGCAGCTTTCTGCCGGACACGGGTTTTCCCTGATGATAGGCGCTCAATGTCTTCCAGGCCGCTTTTGCGGTGGCGACATCCCGGGGATTCGCCTTCCAGCTCACGGGCAGGCGGGTAAACTCCGCTCCTTCTGCGGGCGCAGCAGGCTGAACGGGAACGGCAGTGGAGGCATCTCCGTCCATGCCGAAGGCATTCCAGTTCCCCATCCCCAGGGCCAGCAGGAGTACAAAAAAGCGTTTAGACATAAAATCCATGAAGTCGTCAGGATATACGCGTGAAACGGAGATGTTTTATCACCGCATCATTCACCAGGCGGTTCATGTTTACGGAAAATGAATCATACGCCAGCTCCACGCGGCACGGCCCCGGCTTCAGCACGACCTCCACGGCAGTGGAATAAATGAAGTAGTCCCAGTTGCCCGACCGGGACGTATGGGGGAAGGCCAGCGTGCCCGCACGCCGCCCGTTCAGGTACAGGCTGCGCATGGCGCAGGTATTCCCGTCGGAAACGTCATAGGTGCCGTTGGCAAAAAACGCATCCACCCGGTACACGCCCGGACGGTCGATGTTCACGTTGTAAAACAGCGCGTCCGGAGACTTCGTGACGCGGGAGGACCAGACCTCGTCCCCGGCCAGGCCGCAGGGGCGCGTCTCCAGGCGCGAATCCGCGGAAGGATACTCATTGGGCTCATTCAGGAAGGATTCCCGCCCATCCAGCGCAACCGCCATCACCTGGTAATGCACTTCCCCTTCCGCAGGGGCGGCAATGTAGTAGCAATATTCCGTCTGGGATACAGGAATGCCGTTCCGGAATACACGGTAATAATCCGCTCCGTCCACGGCGGCCCAGGCGATGCCGTGGCGGCCGGCCTTCCATTCGGGGGACGCCAGGCTCCGTTTTACATGCGACAAATTCACCTGCCCGGCGTTTTCACCATCTGACGCCAGTTCCAGTTCCACCCCTATCCTTCCCTTTCCCCCCGCGGGCAGCACCGGGTCCGCATCCTGCCCGTTGATCCGGCACCGGACAATCCGCCTGCCCTGCCCGCTCACCCTGGCATCAACCGTCATGCCGCGGTATTGCAGTCCGGACAGTTCATGCACGCCCGCGAAGGAATCCGGAATGCACGGGCGGAACTCCAGGGAATCTGGGGAAACGCGGAGTCCGAACAATCCCTTGTAAAAACCTCCCAGCATGCCGGCAATGCTCCAGAGCTGGCTGTCGGAACTGAGCAGGAGTCCCTCGTCCAGACCCGTTTCCAGAAGAAGGTTCTCCTTGTTGGTGCCGCACAGGAGCGCGGCCCGCACCATGCAGGCCAGCGCCAGCGCCAGCCCGCATTCATTCCCTGTGGCCGCGGCGGCCTGCGCGTAATACCCCTCCAGGAACGGCCAGGTGGCCCGGTTGTGATACGGAGCCACGTCTTCCGGCATCTGGGGATGAAAACAGGGAATGCCGTAAACACAATGGGGCAGCGCGGCCACCATGCGCGCCGCATGGGCGCCATGCGCATGGCCCAGCAGCACGCAAAGCATGTTCCCCAGGCTGTCCACCTTTTCCGACAGCACGGGGTACCCCCGGCCATACAGATACTGTCCGTACAGATCGCTGCCCGGAATGCGGAAAAACTTTTCAATCACTCCGGAAAGGGCCTCCCCCTTTCCGTCCCATTCCCGCGCCTTTCCTTCCATCCCCAGCTCCCGGAACATCCGGGCCAGCATTTTCCGGGCTGCGGCATGCAGAATCATGGTGGAAAGGCTGGAAGAATCGCCGATGTCCGCCGAAGTCATCCAGGCCGGATAGCTCTGTTCCCGCCAATCCAGGAAGGAAGACTCCCCTCTCATCAGGCCGCCTGTTGCGGTCAGCACCTTTTCATCCTTCAGGCAGGTCTTTTCCAGCACGCGGGACGCCCGGAGCAGCCAGTCCCCGTCCCCCGTCAGGCAATACGCCTCCCACGCAGCAACGCTCCACACCACCCGGTCCGAGGAAATGGGCCAGGAACCGCCCGTTCCGGTATCCTGCTCTACCTCCCCCTTCCGCACACGGGCCTGCAAACTTTTCATGCAGGCCTGGACGTTCCACATTCCCAGCCCCAGATGGGTGGCGTACGCAATGTCCCTGGTCCACACCGTGGGCCAGTTGGCTCCGGTACGGAAGGTGCCTTCCTCATTGATCAGGGCTCCCGCCTCGTTCAAGGCCAGGCAGTACGCCTTGTTCAAGACTTCAAATCCGCTGTGATAGCGCGGGCCGTATTCCGTCTCCGGCACAATGCGCCATTCGGAATACCGGCCGTTCTTCATGGTCCTCACCCGGCCGTCCTTTTCCACTTCCGCCCAATGGGAGTCATCCTGGATCAAGCGGCTTCCGGTCAGCGTAAACGCTTCTCCCCTGTATAATATGCGGTCCTGGTCCATAAATGAAACGGCATTCGAGTCTATTACCCTGCCTATAACATGAAAATCAATTCCTGTCCCGCCGAAAATGAGGCTTATGGAACGATGCGGACAATAAAAAACCGGGCTCCCCCGCAGAGGAACCCGGCTTACAAAACACAAATCAACGTTTAGTGCTGCAACAGAGAAGTAACGGCGTCGCGTTCCTCCTTCAGTTCATTGACGGTGACGTCAATCTTTTCCTGGGAGAACACGTCGATCGGAAGGCCCTGCACGATTTCCCAGCCGCCGTCCTTGGTGGTGCGGATCGGGAAGGAGCAAATGAGGCCCTTTTCAATGCCATAGGAACCATCGGAGCAGACGGCCACGGAATACCAGTCGCCTTCGGGCGTCTGGGTAGCCAGGCTGCGCACGGTATCCACGGCGGCGGAAGCGGCGGAAGCGGCGGAGGAAGCTCCACGAGCCTTGATGATGGCGGCGCCGCGCTGCTGGACGGTGGTGATGAAGTCGCCCTTGAGCCATTCCGTATCCTTGATGACTTCCGTAACCGGCTTGCCGCCGATCTTGGCATTCGTGAAATCCGGATACTGGGTGGAGGAGTGGTTGCCCCAGATGGCCACGTTGGTCACTTCCGTCACATGAACCCCGGCCTTTTCAGCCAGCTGGCTCTTGGCGCGGTTTTCATCCAGGCGGGTCATCGCGAAGAAACGGTCGGAGGGAACGCCGCTGGCATTATGCATGGCGATCAGGGCGTTCGTATTGCACGGGTTGCCGACGACCAGCACGCGCACATCCTTGGCGGCGCTGCGGGCGATGGCCTGGCCCTGGCCGATGAACACCTTGCCGTTGATGTCCAGCAGGTCCTTGCGTTCCATACCGGCCTTGCGGGGAACGGAACCGACCAGAAGGCACCAGTTGGCGCCTGCAAACGCTTCATCCGGATCACTGGTGGGGACGATCTCGTTGAGAAGCGGGAACGCGGCATCACGCAATTCCATCACAACGCCTTCCAGGGCATTCATGGCCGGCGGAATTTCCAGCAGGCGCAGATTGATGGGCTGATCCGGTCCCAGCATGCTGCCGGAGGCAATGCGGAACAGCAGAGAGTAGGCAATTTGTCCGGCGGCTCCTGTAACGGTAACGGTGATAGGTGTTTTCATAACTTAAACTAAAAATGGACAGATTTGCTCTGTCTGACCGCAGGTATAACACAACCGGAGGAGGGGCTCAATCAGTAACTTTTATGCTGGCAGAAAAAAAGCATTCCCCATTATCATTCCTCATTATGCTTGAATATGCCCCTGCCCGCATTTATTCTTTTTTTACTAATTTTTTACCTTCATCATGAATTTAACCATTATCGGGAGCGGATATGTTGGACTGACTACGGGGACCTGCTTCGCGGAAATGGGCCACCATGTCATCTGCGTAGACAACAACAGGGAAAAATCCGGACGCTGCAATCCGGGTCCATTCCCATTTACGAGCCCAAACTGGAAGACCTCATCAGGAAAAACGTGGCCGTGGGGCGGCTGGAATTCTCCCCGGACATCGCTTCATCCATTCCGCAAAGCGACGTCATCTTCATCGCCGTGCCCACGCCGCCCAACACGGACGGCTCCGTGGACCTGACCTACATTGAAAAAGTGGCGCGGGAAATCGCCGAAGTCCTAAAGCCGGAAATGGGCTACAAGGTCATTGTGGACAAATCCACGGTACCCGTCAAAACAGGAGAAAAAGTCAGACAGACCATCAAGCGCTATGCGGGGCCGGACGTTCAATTCGACATCGTTTCCAATCCGGAATTCCTGCGGGAAGGCTGCGCCGTGGACGACCTTCTCCACCCGGACCGCATCGTCATCGGGGCCAACTCCGAACGGGCCATGAATGTCATCAAGCGCGTTTACCAGCCCATTCATGCCCCCATTCTGGAAACGGACGTCAACTCCGCGGAACTCATCAAGCATGCGGCCAACTCCTTCCTGGCCCTGAAAATCTCCTACATCAACGCCGTGGCCAAGGTATGTGAAAAAACCGGGGCGGACGTGGAGCTCGTGGCGGAAGGCATCGGGATGGACAAGCGCATCTCCCGCCACTTCCTCAACGCGGGACTGGGCTACGGCGGCTCCTGCTTCCCGAAGGACGTGAAAGCCTTCATCAACATCAGCCGTACGCTGGGCATTCCCTTCACCCTGCTGGAGGAAGTGGAACGCATCAACGACTCCCAGCACACGCACTTCCTGGATCAAATCAGGGACCGCCTCTGGGTGCTCAAGGACAAGAAAATAGCCGTATGGGGCCTGGCCTTCAAACAGAATACGGACGACATACGCGAATCCATCTCCCTCAAGCTGTGTGAAAAACTCCGCAAAGAAGGGGCCATCGTCACCGCGACGGACCCCAAGGCCATCGGCACGGCACGTTCAGGCTGGAGGAGCTGGGCGTCACTCCGGTGGAGGACATGTACGAATGCGCGCGGGACGCGGAAGTGCTGATCATCGCCACGGAATGGAGCGACTACGCCAATGCGGACCTGCAAAAACTGGCGGAAATCATGCGCAACCGCATCATTTTGACGGGAGGAACATCCTGTCCCCCGCCAACATACGGGCCGTGGGATTTGAATACCACTCCGTGGGCCGTCCTTTCATCGAAGAAGCCTGATTCCGCCGCAACAGGCGCCCGCGCCTGTACAAGCAATTTGAAAAAAAGGCCCCGGGCTGTTCAACGCTCCGGGGCCTTCCATCATTAATGCGCTATCCTGCTAATCCTTTAAAACTCAAACTGAATACCCGCGCGCAAATAAAACCCGGGATCATAGTGGCGTTTCTCCAGTTCATGATTCCCATTGCTGGTCTTCAGCGTGCCGGAGGATTTCAAAAGAAAAGCCTACGTCCGTCATCAGCCGGGGACGGACACTCCCCCAGCGTCCCAGCCCGATATTGGCCCCTACCCCGGCAACGCCGGAAATCCACTCGAACTGCCGCACGCGGCGGTCATGATGGATTGTCCACGTACCGGACACGATGGAAACGAAAGGCCCCCACGTCAATCCTTCGCCCACCTTCTTGGTGTAGGAAAGGCGCGCGCCTTCAAGCTGGAGGCTCCAGTTATTGCCCGTCTTCCATTTGAACTGCAATACGGGGAGCAAGGGAGCTTCTCCAAGCTGGGGGTAATAGCCGATCCCGATGCCGTAGCTGAACCGGTCATTCAGAGGACCGGTAATCATGGCATGCCCGCCGAAAAAGATATTGTTATGCGTCCAGGTATCAAAATCCGTGGAAATCTCCGGTGTGAAGCCAAACACCAGGCGCGTTTTTCCTGAAATGACACAGGAGGCGTTCATGTTCAGCCAGATCGTGTACAGGCGGTCCACGTCCATTTCATCCGCCCCCTGCCCATTGAACCAGGTCATGCGCAGGCCCGTTATCGCGGAGAAGTTCCAGGAGCCGCTGGACATGCGGCACAGGTTTACGTCCGTTACCCAGTTCTGGATATTCACATGGCCGTGACCGTTTCTGGAATCCATGGGCCCCAGCAACTCGAAATAAGACTGGGTGGGGAAAATGGACTTGGAAGAAGATTCCGACTTCGGGGCCGGAGTACTGTGATAGCTTCCGGAATAAGCCTCGGCATAATAGGCGGAATCATAACCGTCGGAAGAATCGGAATCCGGGTAGGGGAGAGTTTCAGCCTGGGCTGCAAGGGACATGCCGGCCACAAGAGAGAGACTCGACAAAAATCGAATGGACATGACGGGAAAATATATGCGCGCGTGCAAGCGGTCAATCAAAAGATATACAAATGACTAATTAATTGATCCCCCATTCCCGAACAGCAGGGCAACGGCGATCATGAGCGCAGCAAGAAACAGATACAAAAGGGCTATCCTGCTTCTCCGGGCAGACAGAACCGCACAAACCACGGAAAACACAAAACACGCCGCCGCCAGCAAAAGAATAATCCCCGCCAGCAAGGGCATTCCCGCCGCGCCCGCGGCCAGCAGCGTCCCCGCCACATACCCGACAAACTACCATCTTAACCCCGCAAACCAGGAAACGACGCAATTCTCCGCCGGAATCCATGCATGCCCTTACTGTGAACGGCTCCCTCAAAAACCGCAAGGCCAAAGTATTTCCAGCCCCCATTCAGACAATCGTAAAGCCATCATCAAAACAGTTTCTTCCGCTCCGTACCATCACAGCCGCCATTCCAAGCTGGAAACTGGGCGGAAAACCACCCCGAAAACAGGACAAAAATGCAAGCCATGAAACCTGCAGTTAAAGAGTGGTCGGGAAGACAGGATTCGAACCTGCGACATCCTGCTCCCAAAGCAGGCGCTCCACCAGGCTGAGCTACTTCCCGAATAAAAAAAGGGGATTAAAAAGGATTGGGATAAAAATGGTGGCTCGGGACGGGATCGAACCGCCGACACGGGGATTTTCAATCCCTGCTCTACCGACTGAGCTACCGAGCCACTTGCTTGCACGAGGAACGTGCTTGCGGGGCGCAATCTATCACCGCCTTTTCAGGATTGCAACAACAAAATACCATTTTTTCATTTTCCCGGACCCATGCCCGACACGGGACTAGAAAAATCTTTTCCAATCTCTCTCGCCTTTTTATATCCACGCTGGGCCCGTCAGGAGGAAGCCTGCGCCAGCAGACCGCTCAGCACCATCGGAAAGATCAGCGCCACCCAGGACAAGGTGTGCAGCATCAGGGGAGGCATGTTTTTTTTCAGCCTGTCCAGGACGAACATGAAGGCGCCGGCCATGGCCAGGCCGTAATAAATCCAGGCATCCGCCGTGTATTCCTGCGCCGCGGCAGCCAGACAGAAAACAACGTAGATCACAATAACGCCCATCCAGACAAGGGACACCATGTCCCGGGCAACGGAATCCTCCCCCTCTTTTTCCCGCTCTTCCTCGTTCCATCTTTCCCGGCTGAACATGCCCAGCACCACCAAAGCCACGAGATACCAAGTGGACGTAGAGAGCTGGGAGCCCAGCCGCCGCCCAGATTGCCGTAAAAATAGGCTGGGATGCCGGCTCCGGTGGCAAAAGGCTACGGAGGCAAAGAAAGCCCCCAGTCCGAATCCCGTGGATATTCCCCCCTTCCGGTAGGGATTGGTGGAAAAAAACAGGAAAAGAATGCTGAATACGCCTGGAAGCAGGGCAAATTCAAAGATCACGACACCCAGCTGGAAGAACATGATCCACAATCCCGTCACGGCGGCCACCGCAATCAGCAGGCAGATGACGAAGCAGTGCCTTCTGGCGAACATCAGGCATTCATCCGTGTGGACGGCGGGATCACCGCGGAAGACTTTAAGCACCCTGTCCAGCATGTTGACGCACCAGACGGCCACGAACAGGAACTGGTACAGCCAGGGAGAAGAAACAACCACCAGATGGGACTGGCTGACGGCAAAAGCCCAGGCCATTGCGGCACAAGGGATTTCCAGCCCCATCAGGGAAAACCACGCCCACCAGGGAGGCCTCTTCAAGAATTGTTCCATTTTTTGCAACATCATCCCGATAACAAGGCTCGTATCAAGCTCCGGCACCGTCATCGCCAAAGTTCCGTTTTTTTCAAAGGCACGCTTGACATGGAGGTTAAGGTCCCTATACTTGTGCTCCCTTGCGTCGGAAACGCAATACATGATCATGAAGAAAGATATCCATCCCCAGTACAATCCGGTTGTCTTTGTCGACATCTCCACCGGCCGCCGTTTCGTGACCCGTTCCACCACCCGTTCCGCAAAGACGGAAGTTATCGACGGGGTTGAGCATTTCGTGATTTCCTGCGGTATCACCTCCGATTCCCACCCGTTCTTCACCGGCAAGAACCAGTTTGTGGACACCGAAGGCCGCATCGACAAGTTCCAGAAGCGTTTCGGCTCCGTCCGCCGCAGCGGCGGCAAGCCCAAGCTCAACAAGTAAGAGCCGCTTCATTTCCATTTTCCCGCCCCGTTTTCTTCCCGGAAAACGGGGTTTTTCATTTGCAGGCTTCTCATTGCCCCGCTTTTCTGCTTCATTGGACTTATCATGTCGCTGACCCCGGACCATTTTGACAGCCAGCCTGCGGAACTCCTCCGTTCCGGCCGGCCCGTGCTGGCCGGCATCAGCGGCGGCCGGGATTCCATGGCCCTGCTTTCCCTGCTTTCCGGAATGGAAGGGTGCCGCGTCATTGCCTGCCATGTGCACCACGGCCTGCGCCCGGAGGCGGATGAAGAAGCGCAGTTCGTCCGGGAGTATGCCGCATCCGCGGGTGTTCCATGCGTTTGGAGGCGGGCGGACGTGGCCGGCATGGCCCACGTCCAGGGCATTTCCACGGAGGAAGCGGCCCGGAAAACACGGCAGAACCTGTTTCTGGAATGGGCCGCGGAATATCCCGGGGCGCTCGTAGCCCTGGCGCATCACCGCAACGACCAGCAGGAAACGGCCCTGCTCCATTTGTGCCGCGGGGCATCCGGCATTCACGGCATGTCCCCCGTATCCATCTGGGCAAACGGGCTGACTGTCGTACGCCCCCTGCTGAATTTTTCCAGAAAGGAAATCACCGCCTATCTGGAGGAGAAAAACATTCCGTGGAGGGAAGACGCCAGCAACCAGTCCACCGAATACACGAGAAACGCCCTGCGCCACCACGTCGTTCCCCGACTTAACGAAATATTCCGCAGGGACACCAGCCTTTCCTTTTCACGCGCCTGCCGGATTGAGAACCAAATCCGCACCGCCCTGGCCCAGGCTCTGGAAGCCATGGACCTGACCGACCCCCAGGGGCGGTTGTACCTTCCAGGCGTCAACCGGCTCCCGCAGGAGTTGAAACAATGCGCCGTGCACCATTACCTCCGGCAGCAGTCCGTGCCGGACCTGACGGAAGCCGCCGTGCTCCGGGTCATGAAGATTCTGGATGCCGACGGCCCTTCCCGCACGTCCCTGCCCGGCGGAAAGATGGCCGTGCGCAAGGAAAAGCGGCTGTTTGTCAAAGACGCTCCGCCACAGATCAATAAAGGGGAGCCACGCCCTGCGGATACAGCAGGTGGAATTTGATGGCTTCATTGCCTACCACCAGCGCGGTGCCGAACATCCTGTCCTCATCCGTCAAGCGCGGAAGCTGGGCGATCGGGAAAAGAAGCCCCCCCAGAATCAGGCCATAGTTGCATACGGAGGGCATCATGCAAATCAGTTTTTTGGAGATATCCGCCGCATCCAGCGTGGGGAACACCCATACATCACTGGGCTGGAGCAGGGAGGTGCGGTGCACGCGCACGCTGTAGGAGTCCGGGGACAGGGCCGCGTCAATCTGGATTTCACCTTCCACGGTGATTTCGTTGTCCAGGCATTCCTTTTCCACGACGCTCCGGGCCAGGGCCGTGGCGGCGCGGGTACGGTCCGCAGCCAGTTCCCGGAACGGAACCGTCCGTGGAGGCGCTGAGCATGGCCACGCGGACGCTTTTGCCCAGCATGTGCCGGGCCATTTTGGCCGTTTCCACGGCAAAGTAGGCCATGTTCTCCACTGTGGGATCGGCGGTCACGCCCGTATCCGCCAGGAAGTAGATGCCGCGGCCTCCGAATTTTTTGGCAAATTCCGGAACCATGACGATGGAGATGGCAAACAGGGGCTTCGTGGGCACGGGGTCCTGCCGATATTTGTTCACGGCGCGGAATACGGAAGCCACCCTTTTCATGTTCCCGGCCACAATGGCGTCCGCCTGGCCGTAAAGCACCATCATGGCGGCAAAGTGCACCGGTTCGGAAACGATTTCACGGGTGTTCATCGGCAGGCCGTTCCCGAACATCTGTTCCGCCCGTTCATAACGGTCGCAGAACATTTGAAGGTCAGAGCTTTTTTCCGGTTCAATGATGCGCACGAATTTCAGGGAAATGCCATTCATTTCCGCCATGCGCCGGATGATTTCCTTCCGGCCCAGCAGAATGGGAACGCCGGCCTGTTCGCTCACAAAACGTTCGGAAACGCGCAACACGCGCACATCCTCCCCCCTTCCGGGAAAACGATGCGCTTGGGGTGCCGCTTCAGGTTGTCCAGCAGCGGCCCAGTGAAGTCATTCAACGGAGAAAAACCTTGCCAATCACTCATAATGTCACGTGTCCTATTCAATGGGACTCTAAAAAAACGCGTCCATAAAAGCAACTCATAAAGTCAAAGACCGCAAATAATCGGGAAAAACCGTTCTTCGGATTGAACCGGGCATGCCGCCATGCTAGCATGGGGCTCCCTCTTCATGTATTGCGATTACCATACACATACGCCCCTGTGCCTGCATGCCTCCGGTACGCCACAGGAATATGTGCAGTCAGCCGTTCGCGCCGGACTGCGGGAATACGGCATTTCCGACCACGCTCCCATGCAGGAGGAGCCGTTTGACGACTGGCGCATGAAGCAGGCGGACATGGGAGCCTACCTGGACTGGATCAGAGAGGCCACGGAACTTGCCGCTCCGCACGGACTGACGGTAAAGGCCGGACTGGAATGCGACTGGTTTCCGGGTATTGAACCCTGGACGGACCACCTTCGGGGCCTGTATGAATGGGATTATCTGATCGGTTCCGTCCACTACCTGGGGGAAAAGGAGGAATTTGACAACCCCTACAAAATGGATTTCTGGAACACGACGGACGTGGAGGACGCCTGGGAACAATACTGGAAACGCTTCCGGGACATGGCCGCCTCCGGCCTATTCCACATCTTGGGCCATGCGGACCTGATCAAGAAGTTCGGCTTCCGGCCCGGCGGGGATCTGCGCCGCTATTATGAACCGGCCCTGGAAGCCATAAGCCGGTCCGGGGCCTGTCTGGAGATCAATACTGCCGGATGGTACAACAAGTGCGCAGAACAGTACCCGGACGAACTTTTCCTGCGGCTGGCCGCAGAGATGGATATTCCCCTGACCATCAGTTCGGATGCCCACGCTCCGGAAAACGTCGGCCGGGATTTTGACCGGGCCGCAGAACTGGCGAGCCGGGCCGGGTTCAGGCAGTTGGCCTCCTTTACTGCCGGAAAAATGCGGTTATTCCCCCTGACCGGAATTTGAGTAGTTTTTTTCACGGTATAAACGTTCGGCCTCCCGGCGGATTGTTGCGGCCGCCCGCATGGCAAAGTTGCTCTGCATATGCACCGCATCAGAAAAGCGAATTTCCTCCTCCGGAGGAATCTGCGCATTGAAGTCAAGCCAGGGCACATTTAATTCCTTGGCAAAACGCGCTACTTTCCACCGCATGGCAGCGGGAGAAATACGGCTCTTCACCGGGAACAAGACCAATACCAGGCGGGATCCGAATTTTTCCTGCACGGCCTTCAGTTGTTGAAGAAGAGCTGCATCCTTCTCAGACCATTTCGTTTCCAAAGGCGAAATAACGGGAGGCATTGGCAGAAGAGCCCATCCCTCCGTATTCTGTACATTAAAATGCTCATTTCTCAATTCCGTGTACAGCAATGTTGAAGCACGGAACAAGGGATTGAATAGAGGGCACCAGGACCCATTCTGCCTCAAATCATGTTCCGGATTTTTATAAACGAACATTTGATCAGCAAACACCCTATCCATCTCCACAACCACATATTCTGCAGGCGGAAGCAGCCCTTTTTAACATTAGCTCCAATCCTTCCCGGGCAGAAGAAGCATCAATGCCAAATTCTGCCCAGCCTGCATTCCCCGATTCCACTCCCGGAATTCTGCCCGTAATGGATGACCCCAAAAATACCGTATCTATGCGGTTTTTCGATTCGTTCGCAGCAAATATTCTACCTTTGGAACTATAATAGCTGGAATGGGATTTCCATTGAATCCCCCGCTTATCCAGGCTGTATTTCCATACAGCAACTGCGACCATGCACAGCAGGAACGTCACAAAAACGGAAACCAGAAAGGAGCGTGAAAGTTCCTTGCGTTCAACAACAAGCTTGTAATCCATGATGGGAGATACAATTAAAATTGGAAATAGATAAATCCTTCCGCAGGACCAGAGTTATTAAAAATCATAAAGATCATCAAGCCATACAGGGCCCCTTCCAGCACGCCCCCATGCCACCGGGCATTCCAAGAAATCCGATGCTCCCTGATCCATCCAGCCAGGTGGAACAGGATGACGGGGATACCATATAATATCACTGCATAAGCAACGATATTGGACACAGGTTTATCCCACACCGCAAGCCTTTGGAAAAACAGCGAGAGAGTTTCCATGTCGGGCATTAAAAAAGTCATCCATAAAAAACTTACTGTAAGAAAACAATAGACTCCCCCAAGACATTTGACAAAAGAGTGGGTGGAGCTGCGCCCCCTCCATAGAAAACGTTCCAGCGCCAGAAAACAGCCGTGGCAAGTCCCCCACAACGCGAATTTCCATTCCGCTCCGTGCCACAAACCACCAAGAAACATGACAATGAAAAGATTGATATAAGTTCTTACCTGTCCTTTCCGGTTACCGCCCAAAGGTATGTAGAGATAGTCTCGCAACCAGTGGGAAAGCGTCATGTTCCATCTTTGCCAAAACTCCGTGATGCTGGTGCTGATATAAGGGAAATTGAAGTTGTCCGGCAGGCGGTAGCCGAACAAAACCGCCAATCCGATGGCGATCATGGAATAACCTCCAAAGTCAGAAAAGATCTGGAATGAATAGCCAAACATGAGCGTCAGCAATTCTTTGCCTCCCATGCTTCCCACCAATTCAAGACTTTTCAGATAAGGCGTATATTCAGCCAAATTGTCCGCTACTACCATTTTCAGGAAATACCCAAGCGTCAAGAATTTAAAGGCAGTGCCCCACTGAATATCCCTAAACTTTTTGGATTCTATCTGAGGCCAGAATTGACGGGCACGCACAATAGGCCCTGCAATCAACTGAGGGAAAAACAGCATGTAAAATCCTACATCCCTGGTTGCCTTGACAAAACCGAGAGGAGTGGAATTGATCTGAATTTTCACGGGAATCCACGGAACGCACATTTCCTTTGGACACATCAATAATCATGCTAATGCCATGAAATGTGTAAAAAGAGATACCTATAGGCAATGGAATGGATTTCAGCCATTCCGTCCATGAAAACGGCAGCCCCGGAATGATATCAGCAAAGAACCCGGCATATTTGAATGATCCCAAAAGAAGAAGATTCAAAATCACGGCATTCCGCACCCATCCCCGAATTTTGGCATCATCTCCCCTTTCTCTGTGGCGCAAAATAAACAGGCTGCAAACCGTATTCCCAATGCAGGAAACCAGAAGGATGCTTAAAAGGCGCACGTCTTCCCACCCGTAAAACACGGCACTGGCTATCAACAGCAAAGTCACCTGGTACGCTTTTCCCCATCTGCCAGGAATGGGAATATAATATAAGAGGAAAACAATGATTAAAAAATAAACAAATTCGAGAGAGATGAACAACATTTCTCTTTTAGATTTTATGAACTTGAAAATGTGAAGTCAACGGCAATCCCTGAAACGCCAATATCTGCTCAGCAGTGGAAAAGAAAATTGTCCAGGTACCCCCTTATTTCATCTTTCCCCTGCCAAAGCCCCACCCGCATCCATCTGCTCCATTTTCAGAAAAAATAAAAAATCTCTACACGAGAACAGTCATCCCTTCCACTCAAAAAGGGAATTAATCCACTCATTTTTCATATTTGATTCCAAACATGCCTAAAGAAATTTTAAGCGAGACGCAGAACTAACTCGTCAGGCCGGATTCAAGCAACTCGCCTCTTTCGATTCAGGGAACATGCAACTGCATCCCCTGAATTGACTCCGGAGAAAGCAAGACTGCACTTTCCCGCCTGAACGGTTTCCCGTCATCTTCCAATCGTGGTCCCGTAAGGCGACTGTATCGGGCGCACGGGAGGAGGAACGGGCTGGGGCCTGGGCGGTGGGGAAGGAGGATTGGGCCGGATAATGACGGGCGGCGGCGGATAGTTCCAGGGCCTGACGATGGGTGTGACCACGACGCGCTCCGTTTTTGGCTGACTGGCTACCTCACGGATTTCACCCTGCAACTGGTTGACCTGCTTGTTTAAGTCCGTGATTTTTTTCTGGGTGCCGTCTTTCAGGGCCAGGTATTTCTTTTCCAGGTCCTTCCAATACAGCTCGGCATCTTCCCTTTTTTTACGAATGGAACTGATCTGGTCCTGGTAGGTCCTAGCCCTGGTGCGGAATACTTTGGCATCCTGCGGCAGCCCCACCCGGTCCGCTTCCTGCGCGTTCCACTGAAGGGCGATGACTTCAGCCTCCACACGGGAAAGATCCCCCATCAACAGGAACATGCGGACAACGTCCTCCCCCTCCAGGTAGCGTGGATGGCGTTCCGCTTCCGAGAGGGATTCACGGATTTTCCTGGCCTCTTCCTCAGCCGCTTTTTTGACCGCTTCCGCCCTTTGCCTGCGGACAGCTTCCTCGCTCCGTCGCTTTTCCAGCCGCGCGGCCACCTCATCCGGCGTCATGCTGTTCGTCCGTCAGCTCCTTGTAGGAGACTTTCGCCACGCCGTCCGTGTACTGGACGCTGACGAAGTCATCCCCGGAAGATACCACGCTGGCATCTTTCAGAACCCTGCCGGAACGCAAGGCCATATCCTCCGCCAGGGAGGCGGGCAGCAGGGCGCACAAAATTAATAGACAGGCTCCAGGTTTCATACGATTCAACGGTTCTACCTAGATAAGAGGCTCCGGAAAAGAAATTTATTCAAAAAAAGATGACCAGATGTTATTACTGGCACGGCGGTTCCCTTTTCGTTAAAGTTTTGTGAAGCATTTACACGTTTATGAATTCACACTCGTCATCCTGGAGTCATTTACCCCCACTTCCCGATCCGGAAGGGTTTGCCGGCATGTATGCGGGAACCCACGGAAATATTCTTATTTGCGCAGGCGGAACGAATTTCCCCGGCAGGCCCATGCTGGAAGGGGGCGTCAAGACCTGGACGGACCGTGTGTTCACCCTGGCGCCGGAAAGCCCCGCGTGGCGGGAAGCGGGCGTACTGCCCGCCCCTTATGCCTATGGAGCCTCCGCCAGCCTGGAAAACGGCCTGCTGTGCATCGGAGGATGCGACAGTAAAAGCCACCGCAGCGACGTTTACCTGCTGGGAGTTTGCGGCGGAACCCTGAATATCTCCGCCTTTCCCTCCCTTCCGGTCCCGCTGGCCTACACGGCGGCAGCCGTGCTGGACGGCAAGGTGTACCTCACGGGCGGCTGTGAACACCCGGGAGAGCAGGATTGTACCAGCCGGATGTTCATGCTGGATTCCCGGAATCCCGGCCAGAGCTGGCAGGAGCTTCCTCCACTACCCGGGAGAGGCCGCTTCCTGCATCAGATGGCTGCGGTTAACGGCGTTCTGTACGTCCTGGGCGGCATCGGCCTGAAAGAAGAGGACGGGAGGCAGGTACGGGAACTTCTGACGGAGGCATGGAGCTTCACCCCGTCCGGCGGATGGATGCGGCAGCCGGACATGCCTTATGCCATCGCCGCCGCACCCACTCCGGCGCCCGTTTCCCGGAGCGGAGTCATCTACCTGCTGGGCGGCGACGACGGCTCCGGCAGGAAATACACGCCGCAGACCAATCCCGGCTTCAACAACCAATCGCTGTGCCTGGACACGGCAACGGCGGAATGGCACGACGGCGGTCCCATCGGAGCGCCGCGGGCGGTGCTTCCCTGCTGCGCCTGGGAAGGCCGCTTCATTGCGGTCAACGGCGAACTCAAACCCGGCAGACGCTCCCCTGAAGTCTGGAGCATTTCTCTTCCCTGATTCTTCCAGCCTCGACCAACAAATCATATGACGCACTTCTTACATTACCTGAACCGGTTCACCAAAACATGGTGCGCTGCCCTCGCCGGCATGATGCTGATGGCGGTCCCGGCCGCCCACGCATCCTTTTCCGTGGACGTCCATCCCTCCGGCAGCATTCCGGACCTGCCCGATCCCGCGGGACGCGCTGGAATGATTGCCGGAACCGTGGCGGAAAAAGACGGCTCCCAGTCCATTATCGCCGCGGGAGGGGCCAATTTTCCCCATGCCGCCCCCGGGGCCGCCACCCCGGAGGAACGCGGCCCGAAGGCGTACCACCGGGACATTTTTAAACTCTCTAACGGGCAATGGAATAAAGTCGGCAATCTGCCCGTTCCGCTGGGCTACGCGGCATGCGCCAGTGTCGGCAAGGGCGTGGTGCTGGCCGGAGGCCACAATGAAGAGGGCATTCGGCAGGACACCCTGCTGATCAGGGCGGACGGGTCCGTGGAAAAGCTCCCACCCCTTCCCCGGCCCGTGACGGAAGCCGCCTTCGTCGGTTCGGGAGACAAGCTCTACGTTATCGGGGGACGGGACCGGGACGAACCGGAAACGGCCCTGAATACCGTGTACGTGCTGGACACATCTCCTGAAACGGCCAGCATGGAATGGAAGACCCTGCCCCCCATTCCAAGGTCCGGGGCGCATTCTTGCCACCGCCGCCTTTTCCGACAGCACCCTTTTCCTGGTGGGAGGATGTTCCCTTTCCAAAAATGCCGCAGGGGAAACGCAAAGAACCTACCTTTCCGACCTGATCGACTACGACCTGGGCTCTACGAACCCCGCCGAGTGGGGAAAGACGAAGAAGGAGCGCACCGGCCCCGGAACTCCCGTGGCGGCAGCGGCAGGCCCCGCCCCCGTCAAGGAAAACACCATCATCCTGATTGGAGGCGACAAGCGCGGCAATTCGCCGGCCCCCTCCAGCCCCGTCGTGCAGTCCAGGGACATCCTGGCCTACGACATCGTGAAGGATGAATGGAGTCGCCTGGGAGAATGGCCCGCAGGCATCGCCACGGCGCCTGCCGTCACCAGGGGCAATGAGATCGTCACCATTAGCGGAGAAACCGCTCCCGGGGAGCGCACCCCCGTGAACGCCTCCGCAACGGCGGGATACCATTTTGAAATGAGCACGGTGGACTATGCCGTTCTCATCCTCACGATCATCGTGCTGGCCATCATCATCATTTCCGCCGTGCGCAACGGCGTCAGGAACGTCTCCGCCGTTACGGACCCGAACACCAGGCCCGGCCTGTGGGCTTGGGTGGCCGTCATCGTGCTGTGGTTCGTCGTGATGCTGAACTATTTTGACCGCCAGCTTCTTTCCGCCCTGCATGAGCCCATCGTGCGGGACATCCCCCAGACGGAAGCCCAGTTCGGCATGGTTACCTCCGTCTTCCTGCTGATTTACGCGCTGCTCAGCCCGGTGGGGGGCTTCCTGGCGGACCGCTACAGCCGCCGCCTGATGATTCTCTGCTCCCTGGTCGTCTGGTCCGTGGTCACCTGGTGGACCGGGCACGCGGAGGATTACACCTCCCTGCTCATCGCCCGCGGGGCCATGGGCATCAGCGAAGCCTTCTACATTCCCGCCGCCCTGGCCCTGATCACGGACTACCACCGGGGCAGTACGCGCTCCATCGCCACGGGCCTGCACATGAGCGGGATCTACGTGGGCATGGCCATCGCCGGGTTCGGCGCCACCATGGCTTCCTGGACGGGCTGGCGCATGACCTTCGCCCTGTTCGGTTTGATCGGCGTAGCTTACGCCATCGTCCTGATCCTGTTCCTGAAAGATCCCGGAAAGGCCCCCGCAGACACGGCCCTTGCCCGGAAGAAGGACAAGCCGGGGGAAGAAACCGTGCTGATCAACGTGGACAACGACGAACAGGCTGTTAAGGTTCCGCGGCCAAGCTTTCCACAGGGGCCGTCCTTTCCAGCCTGCTGAGCGGCCGCCCCATGTGGATGCTGCTTTGCGTGGTGGCTTTTGCGGGCGCAGGCAACTGGTTCCTGCTGACGTGGTACCCCACCCTGCTGCATGACCAGTACCACCTTTCCTCCGCGGAGGCCGGCCCCGCCGCCACACTGTGGAGCTCCATTGCCAAATACATCGCGGTGCTGGGGGGCGCGATCCTGGCGGACATGTGGTACAAGCGCAACACCCGCGCCCGCGCGCTGGTACCGGGTATCGCCTTCAGCGTATCCGGCCCGCTGGTCGTCCTGGCGCTGCTGCCCGGCATCTTCGGCTGGGACATTGCGGTTCCGCTGGTGCTCATGCTCGGACTGGTGGCCACGCAGGGACTGGCGCAAGGATCGCTGGACGCCACCCTCATGCCTGTGCTACGCTCCCATATTGACGAGCGTTACTCCGCCACCGGCTACGGTCTGCTTAACCTCACCTCCGCCGGGGTGGGCGCGCTCATCTCCTTCTTCGGCGGCTGGTTCAAGGACCAGGGCATTCCCCTGACCACCACGCTGGCCGCTGCTGGATGCCTCATGCTGTTCTGCGGGCTTCTGCTCCTGATGCTGCCGAGGCCCCGGCACTGATACCTCAAACTCATCAACTAACTTACTCCATGAAGATACCTGCACGCAACCACCTGGCCGCGGGAGCCCTGTGCTTCCTGTCCCTGCTTTCTCCGGCAGAGGCCGCACCTGGACCAACACCCAGGGAAAAACCCTGGAGGCCGAATTCGTCAAACTGGACGGCCAAAAAGCGGTGCTGACCCGCGCCGGAGGTCAGACGGTCACCATTCCCCTGAACCAGCTTTCCAAGGCGGACCAGGATTTCATTGCAGGACAGGGAACGGCAGCGGCTCCCGCCAACCCGGCGGACAATTACAAGCAGCCCTGGCCCAGAACCGTCAAATGCCCGGACAATTTCAAGGTGGAAACCATCAAGGAGGAAAAGGGGGAATACATTTACGAGACGCCCCATTTCCGCTTTATTTGCGACGCCAAGCTGGGCGCCGGCATGATCAAGCGCCTGGGCCTCCTGTTTGAAGCCACCCATCTGGCTAACAAGACATTGCCCATCGGCAACATTCCGCCCCATGACGATTCCGCCAAATTCCCGGCCTACCTGTATGAAAAGTTCAGCACCTACCAGGAAAACGGGGGACTGGAAGGAACGGCGGGCATTTTCCTGGGAACCACGCGGCCCGGGGACCGGGGCAGAATTCTGGTGCCTTTCCAGTCGCTGGGCGTCAAGTCCATGGGGAGCACGTACATCATTGACCGGGACAAGGATGCCACCACCCTCATTCACGAACTGACGCACCAGCTCATGTCCCCGCAGGCCAAGCAAGCCAGCTGGTTCTGCGAGGGCTCCGCGGAATACGTGGCCATGACTCCTTATGCCGGGGGCCGCTTCAACTTCGGCTCCAACCGCTCCCACATCGTTTCCCGCGTTACGGAGTACGGCAAGAAAAACACGGGGGGCCGCGCCCTGGGGGACGATTTTGAGGCTCCCGGCCTGGAGGCCTTCATGAACATGCCCTACACCCAGTTCACGAATGAAAACGCCAATCTTCACTACGGCCTGGCCGCGCTGATGGCCTACTACTTCTACCACATGGACGGAAAAGGGGATGCCCAGCGCATCAAGAATTACATGAAGGCCATTCAGTCCGGCACCAGTGAAAAGGAAGCGCAAAAGCTCCTTCTGGACGGCAGGACCTATGAGGAACTGGCCAAGGAGATCGAGCAGAAATGGCGCAAGGCTGGCGTCAAGATCCGCTTCCGTGCCTCTTCCTGATCACTTTCTTTTCTGCAATCTTCCTGTTCCCTGCCGGGAACGGAGGACACATGTGCCCTGAAAAACCGTTGACATGGCGGGGAAAGGCGGCAAACTCCCCTCAACAGGGGCTTTCAGACACGTATGGCAGAAGACGCTTCCATATCCTCCCTGCTGGACCGGGTGGCCCGCACCGCCCCCTTCCGCAGGGAACTGGCGAAGCTGGGCACGGAGGAACAGGCCGTTTTCGACCACACCGCGTTGCCCGGCGTACCGTTTGTGGCGGCCCTGTGCATCAACAGCGTTCCGGAAACGTGCCGCACCTGGGTGGTGACTCCCCATCTGCGAGCCCAGGAATCCGTAGCCTCCCAGCTGGAGACATGGGGCCAACATCCTGTTCGTCCCGGAAAAGGAAGTGGCGCTGGGCGAAGAAGTGGGAGACCCGGAACTCACCGCGGAACGGCTGAACGTGCTGCACCGCATTGCCTCCGGACAGATAGGCAGGCTGACCGTCGTTCTGACGGAAAATTCCCTGAATGACGAGGTTCCCTCCACCAGGGGCATGAAGAACCAGGGCATGATCCTGAAGGCGGGGGAAACGCGGCCGCCGGACGAACTGGAAAAGTTGTTCACGGAAGCCGGATTCGAGGGCGTTCCTCAGGTCATTTCCCGCGGGCAGTGGTCCCGCCGCGGCGGCATTCTGGACGTTTTCCCCCTGCAATCCGCCAATCCCGTACGTCTGGAATTCTTTGACGATGAAATCGAATCCATCCGGGAATTCGACGTGGATACCCAGGTCTCCTTCCGGAAGGTGGAGCACGTCAACCTCGTCCTGCAGGAGGCGGCATCCGTGGAAACCCTGCGCGACTGGATCAGGCCGGGAGACCTGGTCATCACCACCCCCTTCTGCAAGGAACGCGGGCACGTGTGCATCCTGGCCGCCCCTCCGGAAGATGCGGAGGGAGAGGAGGATTTTTCCCTGGCCATCCATGACAATCCCCTGGGCAGCTTTGACGCGGGCGACTTCGTGATGCAGGAAATGCGCCGCGAACTGGCCGAACGCCAGATACGGGAATGGCTGGACCGGAAATGGAACGTCAGCATGTTTTTCCCGAACCAGGCGGAAGAAGAGCGGTTCAAGGACATTTGCGCCGGCACCCCGGCCCTGCTCTCCATCACCTGCCTGCGGGGGGACCTGCCCGGCGGTTTCAGCATTCCCGAAGCGAAGACGGCAGTCCTCTCCTCCTCCGAGCTGTTCGGCAGGTACCAGTCCGCCACGGCGCGGCGGCGCGCCAGCCGGGAAGACAAGGCGCGCAAGGCACGCGCCCAAGCCTCCCTGAAAGACATCAATCCGGGGGACCTGGTGGTCCACACCAGCTACGGCATCGGGAAGTTCATCAACATCTCCACCTCTCCGGATTCCGGAGACGAGGAAATGAACATCCTCTACCGGGACAACACCATCCTGCACGTCCCCCTCAGCCAGGCGCACCTGGTTTCCCGCTACATCGGCCTGGGCAGCAGGACGCCGGAACTCAACAAACTGGGGGATTCCAAATGGCAGCGCGCCAAAAAATCCGCGGAACGCTCCGTGGCGGACTACGCCGCCCAGCTCTTGAACGTGCAGGCGGAACGCCAGACGGGCAAAGGCTACAGCCACCCGCCGGACAGCAAATGGATGTGGGAGTTTGAAAGCTCCTTCCCGTTCCGTGAAACGCCCGACCAGCTCCGTGCCATCGCCCAGACGAAGGCGGACATGGAATCCTCCCGGCCCATGGACCGCCTGATCTGCGGAGACGTGGGCTTCGGCAAGACGGAGGTAGCCATCCGCGCCGCATTCAAATGCGTGACCGGCGGCCGCCAGGCGGCCGTGCTGGTGCCCACTACCGTACTGGCGGAGCAGCACTTCCGCACCTTCAAGTCACGCATGAGCGAATATCCCGTGCGTATTGAAATGCTGAGCCGCCTCAACAGCGCGGCGGAAGTCAAATCCACGCTGGAAGGGTTGAAAAACGGCTCCGTGGACATCGTCATCGGTACCCACCGCCTCATTTCCGAAGACGTTTCCATCAAGAACCTGGGCCTGGTGGTCATTGACGAGGAACAACGCTTCGGCGTCAAGCACAAGGAAAAATTCAAGGAGCGCTTCAAGGGAATAGACGTGCTCACCCTGTCGGCCACCCCCATTCCCCGCACGCTGTACATTGCCCTGATGGGCGCCAGGGACATGAGTTCCATCGATACGCCGCCCGTCAACAGGCAGCCGGTGCAGACCAGCGTCTGCCCCTATGACGAACGCATCATGAAAAAGGCCATGGAGCGCGAATTGGAGCGCGGGGGCCAGATATTCCTGCTGCACAACCGCGTCAAGACCATCGAGCTGTTCCGGGACAGGATACAGGCCCTGGTCCCCAAGGCGCGCATCGTCATCGGCCACGGACAAATGCCCAAGGACGAGCTGGAAAAGGTCATGAGCTCCTTCGTGCGGGGAGAGGCGGACATTCTGCTGGCCACCACCATCATTGAATCGGGCATAGACATTCCCAACGCCAACACCATCATTATTGACAGGGCGGACCGCTTCGGCCTGGCGGACTTGTACCAGCTCCGCGGCCCGTGGGCCGCTCAGGGGCACCGCGCGTACGCCTACCTCATGCTGCCCAGGACCTCTCCTCCACTACGGAAGACGCCCGCAAGCGCGTCTCCGCCATCAAACAGTACACGGAACTGGGTTCTGGATTCAAAATAGCCATGCGCGACCTGGAAATCCGCGGGCGGCAACCTGCTCGGCACCCAGCAGAGCGGCCACATCGCCGCCATCGGCTTTGACCTGTACTGCCAGCTTCTCCAGCAGTCCATCTCCCACATGCAGGGCAAACATTCCGCACCCAGGGCGGACGCCGCCCTCCGGGCGGATTTCATCGTGAACAGTGAAACGCAGTTTGCGGCCAAATCCCGCAAGGAGTACCTGGGCGCCTTCATTCCGCGGGACTATATCAGCGACGCCCCGCTGCGCATCGCCGCCTACAAGGATTTGGCGGGAGCCCGCACCATCAAGGAGACGGACGCCCTGCTCCGCACCTGGGAAGACCGATTCGGACCTGCACCGGAAACGGTGCATCATCTGCTTGCCGCGCACAAAATCAAGATACTGGCCACCATGGCCAATATATCCATGGTGGAAGTCAGCGGCCAGCGCCTGATGCTTACCCGGAACGGGGATTTCATCCTCCTGTCCAACAAATTTCCGCGCCTGGCGGGAATCACCCCGGCGGAAAAGCTTCAGGAAACCCTGGAAATGCTTAAAAAGATCTAATCCTGGTCCGCATCCCTGCCGTCAGCCTGCTCCCGGGTATTCCAGGCAGTCAGCCACCGGACTTCCCTGAGGCGGTAGCCGCGCTTCAGCAGCTCCGCATGCAGACCGGGCAGATGCGCCGCCCCGTAGAAGATGCCAATCTTGCGCGCACCCTTGCCTTTCCACTGGTCGAATATCTCCATGCATTTGGCATTCCTGCCTTTCAGAATCACCGTATCCTCCAGAGAATCAGGGCTGGTATAGGCCAGCATACGCATCAATTCATTCTTCAGTCCGGAAACATTTCCCGTAATCAGATCCATCGCCATCTTGATTTGATTCGGCTGATAGCCGCAATACTCTTCCTTCAGGGAAGACATGATCTCCTTCGCCATCAGTCCCATAAAACTCTCTTTCTTTTCTTCCTGGGCCTTCCTGAATTCCCCCAGGGTCATGTCCGCATGGACGAAGTGGGACGGAGAGTAATCGATTCCATCCATCTGGGCCTGCAAATTCAAGGCTTTGCTGAATCTTTTATAGGCTTCCCCCAGCCAGTTCAGCAGGAAGGAAGACTCTTCCTCCCTCTGTTCCTTTTCCCATGCCTCCAGCCGGTTCCATTCGCGGGCTTCTTCCTTCGTCAAGCCGCCCAGCGGCTTGCTCCGGTCAATCCTGCTCCGCAATTCCTCCTGCCGCTGGAGCCCTTCCCCGCCGATCATTTCAAACAGCAGCAAATCACATTGCCCGAACAGTTTGTTCAAACGCTCGTAATACTCCGGTTCAGCCACATGCATCGCCCCGATCAGCCTCACCTCCTGTCCGCCGTCATTCACATAGGAAGCCACGGGCGTTGCCAAATCCTGCCGTTCAGGGGAATCCGCCTCCAGCCTCAGGAACGTAGCCGGGTACCCGCCGTATTCTTCCGCATTCCTGCCGGAGTCGGCTACGGCAGCAAGTGCGGAAGAGCACAGCATGAAGGCAGACAAAATACCGCGCAATATGTTCATACGTCACCAGCCTAGCGGCCATTATCCGCAGAGCAAGCCAAAAAAGAACTTCCTCAAACACCTTGGCATCTCCCCATCCCGCCAGGACAGGCACTGCGGAACACCGGGAGGCCACAAAAAATCCCCCGCTCCCGCAAGGGAACGGAGGATGAAGAATCAAGCCGCCCAGGGCTGACGCCCCGGAAGCCGGCCGTCACATGACGGTTTACTTCTGTTTGCAGCAGCAGCATTTGTCGGACAGGGCGCCCACGCCGGGCAGCACCTTGCCTTCCAGGAGTTCCAGGGAGGCGCCGCCGCCTGTGGAGCAGAAGAAAGCTTGTCCTGAACCTTGAATTTCTTGGCTGCCGTTACGGAGTCACCGCCGCCCACGATGGAGATGGCGGAGGAATCGGCCAGGGCTTCCGCAATTTCCTTGGTGCCCTTGGCAAAACAGTCCATTTCAAAGACGCCCATCGGGCCGTTCCACAGAACAGTCTTGGCATCCTTGATGATGGCGGAGAATTCTTCAATGGCCTTGTCGCCGATGTCGATGGCCATGCCGCCTTCCGGCACCTTGCCGCCTTCCGCGAAGGAGCCGTGCAGAACGTTTCCGCACCGTCCTCAAACTTCATGGTCACGCGAACGTCGGCCCGGAAGCACGAACTTGACACCCTTGGCCTTGGCGTTCGCCAGGATTTCGCGGGCCAGGTCCAGCTTGTCGCCTTCGATCTTGGAAGCGCCCAGGTCATAACCTTCGGCAGCCAGGAACGTGTTGGCCATGGCTCCGCCGATCAGGAACGTGTCAGCCTTTTCCATCAGCTTGGAAAGTACTTCGATCTTGTCGGACACCTTGGCGCCGCCCATGATCACCACAAAGGGTTTTTCCGGGTTTTCCAGCTTGCCTTCCAGGTATTCCAGCTCGCGCTCGATCAGGAAGCCCATGGCGCTCTTTTCCGCAAAATGGGTAACGCCTTCCGTGGAAGCATGGGCGCGGTGGGCGGTGCCGAACGCGTCGTTCACGAACAGAGTGGCGTTGCCCAGCAGAGCCTTGGCGATTCCGGGTCGTTTCTTTTTTCACCGGGATAGAAGCGGACGTTTTCCAGCAGGACCACGTCGCCGTCCTTCATGGAGGCGCGGGCGGCTTCAGCTTCCGGGCCGATGGCGGCGGGAACGAATTTCACTTCCTTGCCGAGCAGTTCGGAAAGGCGAACGGCCACGGGCTTCAGGGAAAAAGCGGGATCGGGTTCATTCTTGGGACGGCCCAGGTGGGAGCAGAGGACGAGACGGGCGCCGCCGTCAAGCAGGAACTTGATGGTGGGAAGGGCGGCCACAATGCGGGCGTCGTTGGTAATTTCCCCATCCTTGAGGGGTACGTTGAAGTCAACGCGCATCAGGACTTCCTTGCCCTTGACGTCAAGATCACGAACAGTGAGTTTAGCCATATCAGTTTATGTTGTTTGGTTCAATGGAATAAAAAAGGGAGGGCATTTCTGCCCTCCCGGAAAATCCCGGTCGCCCGCACCAACCCGGTTCATGAACCGGAAATCTGTTTCAGGCGGCTGGAAAGAATGTCTTGTGACTACTGAAGAGCAAGCGTTGTTCAGGAATGAACTTACTTGCCGCAGCTGCAGCCGCAGGAGCTCACGCTGTCGCCCAGCTTCTTCATGGCTTCGGCGGCGCGGTTGGAGTAGCCCCATTCGTTGTCGTACCAGCCGCAGACCTTCACCAGGTTGCCGCCGACCACGTAGGTAAAGCCGGAGTCAAAGATGCAGGAGTGGGGGTCGGAAACGATGTCCTGAAGCACCAGGTCTTCTTCGGAGTAAGCCAGAATGCCTTTCAGCGGACCTTCAGCGGCTTCCTTCATGGCGGCGTTCACTTCTTCCACGGTCACATTCTTCTTGAGGATGGCCACAAAGTCGGTCAGGGAACCGGTCGGGGTGGGTACGCGGAAGGAAGCGCCGTTCAGGGCTCCCTTGAGTTCGGGAATCACTTCTCCGATGGCCTTGGCAGCGCCAGTGGTCGTCGGGATGATGTTGATCGCGGCGGCGCGGGCGCGGCGGGGATCCTTGTGCGGCAGGTCCAGAATGCGCTGGTCATTCGTGTAGGAGTGAATGGTGCTCATCATGCCCTTTTCAATGCCGAACTTGTCGTTCAGCACCTTCACCATCGGGGAAAGGCAGTTGGTGGTGCAGGAAGCGTTGGAAACGATGTTGTGCTTGGCGGGATCGTATTCGCTGTCGTTGATGCCCAGGCAGAAAGTCAGGTCCGGATCCGTGGCGGGAGCGGAAATGAGCACCTTCTTGGCGCCAGCGTCAATGTGCTTCTGGGCGGCGTCACGCTTGGTGAACAGGCCGGTAGATTCCAGAACGACGTCCACGCCCAGGTCCTTCCAGGGAAGGTTGGCGGGATCGCGTTCCACCGTGATGAGGATCTTGTGACCGTCGATGACCAGATACTCGCCGTCGATGGAAACTTCGCCGTCAAACTTGCCCTGCGTGGAGTCATACTTGAGCAGGTGGGCGATCATTTCGATGGGGGTCAGGTCGTTGATGGCAACAACCTTGTTGCGTTCTTCCTTGGACATGGCGCGCAACACGTTGCGACCAATACGTCCAAAACCGTTAATAGCATATTTGGCCATAAGATTGAGGGCTTCAGATTTGATTAATTACAAGTCCCGGACCTATTCAAGTACCATGGACGGGGCAAGTTTAGAAACGATTCCGCCGGGCGTCAACACTATTGTTCCCCCATCATGGCAGTATGCCCCGGCCCTCCGCCCCGCAGGAAGGCACCAATGCAACAGCCATGCTCCTGCATGGCTGTCAAAAACTTGCACGGTCTCCACCCTCACAGCGGAATGGTCAGTTCATGGGCGCAGGGCGGCGCGGATCAACTCGTCCGCGTCGGCGTCCGGATTCTCTTTCAAGTGGGCGGCAATGGCCTTGCGTGATTCCACCTGCTTGAAGCCCAGCGCAATCAGCGCCAGTTCCGCATCCCCCGCCGCCTGGGAGGTGGAGCCCTGGGCCTGGGCCTCCCAGGTGGCGGCTAGCCCCACCTTGTCCTTCAGTTCAAGGACAATGCGTTCCGCCGTTTTTTGCCCCTCCCTTGGCCCTGGCGATGCCGGATACGTCTCCGCTCACCACGGCCTGCTTGAACTGTTCCACGGACAAGGACCCCAGAATGGCAATGGCCGTAGCGGGGCCGATTCCGGAAACCCGGTCGATCAGCAGCAGGAAGATGTCCCGTTCCGCATCGGTGGCAAACCCGTACAGCACCTGCATGTTTTCCCGTACGTGCAGGTAGGTTTTCAGCGTCAGCTCCCTGCCCGGCAGGGGATTCAGCCTGTCAAACGTGGAGAGGGGCACGATCACCTCGTACCCCACGCCGTGAACATCAGAATCAGCCGCTGGGGTATGACTCCCCGCTACCGTACCGCGCAAAAAAGCTATCATGCCTATAACGTGACACAATCCCGGCGGCGGACAAGTCAAAAAACGCATCCTTCCGAGTACGGTCCGCTATCTCTTGTGGAGAACGTGAAGCTTGATATGCTCCAGATCTTCCCGGTGGTAGAAACACCGTACGCGGAATCCGCGGGCCGTCTTGATGCGGCACCTGTATTCGCGCAGCAGCCCTTTTTAACCAGCCTGTAAACGTAGCTTCTGACCACGCCCAGATAGCGGACGGCCTCTTCCATATTCACATAATGCAGCGGAGCACGGCGGCAGACCGGCTCCCGCGCGGTCAGGAGCCGCTCCACGTCCAGACGGCGCCAGCAGAGTGTGAGAGAACCCGTACTTTTGCGGACTACGCGGAAGCGTACTCCATGACGGTGCAGATATTGCCGGGCGGCGGAAGGACTGCAGCGCAGCCGCGCCGCTATGGAAGATGTTTCCATGAACGCGCCGGACGCGCTGGCATAAGGCTGCCCGGATTTGGGATCCGTTCCCTTGCGGCGGATTTTTACATGTTCAGGAAAACTCAGTTTGGGATTATTGATATATTCCCGCCCTCCTACTCCGATGAATGTCTTTTTGAAACGATAAATCATGGCAATGTGAATTCACTTTGATAACACAGGATTTCATACAGGCGTTCTGCATGAAACTATAACATTTTTGAAAATACCAAAAATGCACTGAGCCCAAAAACAATCAACAAATTTCTTTGTTTTTCTGTTGTTCGTCCTTATACTGAACTCATTTCATCGCAATATATGCCTGTTCCTACATTATACAATTACTTCAAAAGGGCCTAACATCAACAATTAGATCATCAAAAATCTGTTGGATGCGCGAATTGCCCCCGGGCTCTTTCCCCTTATTACAAATAACTCATGATCAATTACATGAATAAGAGAAAATATTCCATTCAACTACCGGAAGAGGAAAAGCCTTCCTCAATTCTTCAAACCTCCGTATTTTCCGGGTTCAACAAGCCCCTTACCTCAAAACAGGGAAACCGGAAGTCGCCGGCGGACGGCTCCAACATTACAGGCTCAAAACTCTTTTACGGAAAAGAGCCCAAGTAAAAAACCGGACAATAACTAACAGCCCATTTGTACCCGGAACGAACAATAAGAAACCCGGCTTCCCACGGAAAGCCGGGTAGGAAAATCATGTTCCACTCTTCAGGGAAGAAGCTTGGAAGGCCGCGTTTCAAACATGCCGCGCTGCGGAACAAAAACACGGTCATTGGGCTGGATGGGTATGGCCCTGTCCCTGGTGGAATAATAATCATACGTAACGGTCTTCCCGCCGCGCGTCACCTGGACATACCGGGATCCCCATTCCGTCACGTCCCCGGCTCCGACGATCGCTTCCAGCAGCGTCATGCCGCGCCGCCATGGAACGTTCTTTTTCATGGCTACGTTTCCGCTCACCAGAACGATATGCTGGGTGAGCTGCACGTCGGAACTCTGTACTTTCACTAAAAAGGTGGGAGAAGTGTACAGTTCCGCCTTCTTGTAGGCAGCGGCAAGCATGTCCTCAATCTGCCGCGCCGTCCGGCCAACTACCCGCAGCACATCCTGCCCGGCGGGAAGCTGGGGCATGCGGATGGTTCCATTGCCATCCAGCAAATATTGTCCGGAGATGGCGGCAGCGTCGTCGGCAGGGATGCCGCGTACCTGAATTTCAATGGTTCCGTGCGCGGGCACGGCATCCGGGGACTGCGAGAACGCAAGCCCTCCCGCAGCCAGGATGAGGCAAACAATGGAATACAGATACTTTTTCATGGCACTATCTCTTAATACAGATCCTCATTATCATTGGACTGCGTAGCCGCCAATTCCTTGGCTTTGCCGGAACGCTCGGCCTTCTTCAGGGAAGAAGCGTCGGCGTTCCCGCCGGAAGCGCCGCTTTCCGCAGAATAATAGGAGTAGTAGGTTGTGTAATATTGATACTGGTGATCGGAAGTAATGTCCACATTATTCATCACCACGCCCGCCAGATTGCCGCCGACGGATTCAATGACCTGCTTCTGCCTCAGCAGGGCCTTCAACGGAAGCTTGCGCGGCTGGACAACCATCAGGGTCATGTCCACCTCGCTCACAATCACGGCCGAGTCACTGACGCCGAGGATGGGCGGGGAGTCCACCAGCACGATATCGAAGCGCTGCTTCACCTCCTGGAGCAGTTCGCTGAACTTGCGTGAGTTCAAGGCGCCCGAGGGGTCAAAAGGAACCGGCCCCGGGCATGACGTACAGGTTTTCCACAGGCGTCTGGAAGATCACTTCCTCCAGCGGATAGTCTTCCAGCAGATAGGACGTCAGCCCTGCTTCATTGTCCAGTTCATAGTATCTGTGCAACTTGGAGCGGCGAAGGTCCGCATCAATCATCAAGGTGGCATACCCCCCTGGGCGCAGATGTAGGCCAGGTTGCACAACGTCGTGGTCTTGCCTTCCCGGCACTGCCGGAAACAAAGGTCAGGAAATTTCCTCAAGCCCCTTCTTGTTGAATTATATTCGTCCGCAAAATACGGTAGGCTTGCGCATCCGGCCCCAGAGAACCGGCGGAATGCAGGATGGGAACGTTTTTGGGAATGATACCCAGAACAGGCACTTGCAGAGCCCGTTCCACATCCTCCATGGTCTTGACGGAAGTATCCATGAATTCCCAGCAGAAGAGCCAGGCCCATGCCCAGCAGCAAACCGGCAACGGCGCCCACCGCCAGGTTCAGCGTTACATCCGGCTTGTAGGGAGCCGTAGGCAACAGGGGATTATCATACATCTCAATCGATTCACGGGGAACACGCAGACGGGCGATTTCATCCCTGTAGCGTGCATCCAGGGTTTTGAGCTGATCCAGGGCCGTATCATACTCGCGGCTGGTCTGTTCATAAACGGGCATCTTCATCACATGTCTCCGGAGATCCTCTTCCTTTTGAGCTACAATCTTCGCCCACTTCACACGGCTTGCCGTAACCATTTCCAGCTTGCTTCTCAAAGAGGAGCGCAGGCCCACAAGTTCCTTGTTCAGCTTTTCCTTCAAGATGTTCGCCGTTTCCTGAGAGCCACCATCTTGGGATGCTTGGGGCCCAGGTTCTGGTCCTTGAGATTTTCCCTCTCCTTATCCTTCTCCATGTACTCCTGATAGGTTTTTGCGCAGGAGTCCGCCGCCAGAATTTCCGCATTCAAAAAGATCGGAGTTGGTGACATAATCCATCAGCTTGTCGTCCGGAAGACGCTGGACTTCCGCAACATAGGCGGCCAGTTCCTGCTCATCCTTCTCAATTTCATGAGCTGTGCCTTGGAATTCCGGAAATCCTCGTCTTCCATGGCTCCGGTCATCACGGGAGCGGTTATCCCCCACTCCTGTACATGGTGGAGGGCAAATAATCGTTTTCCGCAATCAACTTCTTGAGAGCCATCATCTTGTCATTGACAATGTCCTCCTGTTCCCGGAGAACGTCCTGAAGGCTCTTGATAGCCGTTTCCACCAACCGGTTTTCACGCATTTCACGGTCCTGCTTGTACGCCTCCGGGACTGCCTTGGCAATGTTCTGAACCAGTTTGGGGTCAGGCCCGGAGACAATGACATCCACCTCAAGTCCGTTGCACGGAGGGGGGATACCTTGATCATTCCAGCCAGGTTGGTAGCAGCCAAATCATCCGTCATGCCCCATTCCGCAGCCAGATTCAGTTTTTTGGATACCACTTTCAGCACTTCGGACGAAGTCAGCACCGAATACTGCATGGGGATGTAGTTGTCCGTGATATTGGACGATGCCACGACATCCTCTCCCGTACCGATCCCCATCACTGGCCTGGGACGCTTGATCTGAAACTTGCTCGTCGCACGGAACGAAGGAGGCATCAGAAGCGTCACCACCAGGGAAATGACCAGAACCAGCATGAAAACAAGAAAGACTTCTTTCCAGCGGTTTTTCAGAACTTGTATATAATCAATATTGCGTACGATAGATCGCCATTCTGCTGATTGGGGCATTCATGAAGAGACGGTGCGGTAGTAGATAGAAACTCCTCTTAATTGTGAATGAACATTCTGCAATTAGAGTGAGTAGAAACATTAATTGTCAATCAAGCTTAGAAGCTGTAATTCATTCCGAAGGAAAACACATTCCGGTTATAGCTCGGCATGGGGAAGTTATATCCGCTGTAGGAGCCATTCGTATAGGAATACTGGGCCGTAAGGGCCAGCACGTTGGTCAGCATCATCTTGACACCGGCCGTCGCGTTGAACGTCAGCGTTTTCGTATCAGTACTGAGGAACTCGGGCGGGAATAATCGCTGGAGATCAGGTTCACGCCGGCATTCAGGCTGACCCGGTGCGTCACCTTCATCGTGCTGGTCAGACCAACGCGCCACGTCTCGTTGGAGTAGTAGCTGGCGCCCGTTTGGGGAACGTAGGTGTTTGCTTCGTTGAGTAGCGAACGAACATGCCCAAAGAGAAACGGTCACTCATGCGATGGTTCAGGCCAAATTCCCCGCTGACGGGTAGGTCTTGGTGCCGTAATTGTCCACGTGCTTGAACTGGGGACCGACACGCAGCGTGGCGGAAGTGTTCTGAGCTACGGCATATTCGGCGCCGGCCATGACGAAGTTGGAGAATCGGTATTGCCGTATTCGCGGTCACAGTAGGAACCATTCCAGTTAATGGACAAAGCCAGGCGTTCCGTCCATTTGTACCGATTATTCAGATTCAGGTTGAAGTACTGACGGTTATCAGTTTTGGCGGAATCTTCCTGATAATCGATCATGGAGTAGCTGGCGCCTACCGTCGTGGAATAACGGGTGGTCCATGCTTTTGCTCAGGGAACTGGAAACATACACGTAAATGTAGTCGCCGTCACGCCGGGAGTTGGCGATGCCGTTTGAGTAGTTGGGTTCCGGCTGCCAGGCAAAGGAAAGGCTGCCGTTGTAACGCAACGTCTGGTCAAAACTGTGGAAAGGCTGGCGTTCAGCGTGGAGTTGGAAAGAGATTCATTCGTATCGCCTTCCAGGTCTTTCAAGTAGAAAATGCCGCCGAGCTTGGCAGAGAAGGCATACTGGGTAACGGCATCATAATTGGCGAGGAGGCGCCAATGTCCGTGCTGGATGAATGCGCTTTCCTGCTGATTGAGTTGGTAGCATTCACGTTATCATCATAGCCGCCGGCTACGTTGAACGTCCATTTCAGGGGAAGGGATTCTTCCAGCCCTACAGGACCGGCAAGCGTGTACAGGGACTGCCCGTAAGCGTGAGCTCCAACCAGGCCGGAAGCGAGCAGAGATAAAAAGACTCTTCATAAATTTTAATCCGTTTTAGGTATAGGAGTTATTTAGTTGCCGGAAGGATTGGATACGGGGGCAGGACTCGTAGGCGTGCCGCCCACGGGAATACCGCCGGGCATGACAAGAGCGCCGGCGGAGGCGTCTTCACCGGGGGTTAAACCCTGCAAGGGATTGTCGGGAGTCTTGGCGGCCACTTCTACAGCTATGGAAGGCACCGTCATCGCCACGGGGGAATGACCGAGAGCCCTAGTCACCGCTGCACAAATCGGAGAAACGGAAGCGTAAGGCTTGGGCTGCACGGAACGGCGGCAGATACGATATTGCGCACATTGGCTTCCGTAACCTTGGTTCCATAGCTCCTGACGGCAGCGGAAGCCACCTGGGGGCATTAACCGGAAAAGCCCGGCTGCCATGGAAACCATCTGTGCCATGACTGCGTCGGACACACCTGCCTTGACAGCGCTGTCCAGCACGGCGGATACAGCCTTCATATCCAGGGCTCCGACCTGCGACCCGCTTCAACGGTAGCAGCCATCTTCTGACAAAAACCTTTTTCAGCCGCAGAGGCCTTAACATGATCAACAGCCGGAGCGGCTGCTGACGGAGAAGCAGCTTTTGCTGAGCCACACCGGAAAGTGTGCCCGCAAATGCAAGTACCAGCACGGAAAGTGCCGTCTTCGGAATGGACCTGGCCTTCATTGGAAGAATATTGTAGCAGGTGGTTAAAAATGGGCGGGTAACGGGAATCGAACCCGTATGATCAGCTTGGAAGGCTGGAGCTTACCATTAAGCTATACCCGCACAACGCCCGCATTATGTTCAGGAGTCGGAGATAAGACAAGTTTTTTTCATTGAGGAATCAATTTAAAAAAATAAGACGCAGTTTATTCTGTTGCCTTGACATTCCCGCTTCACCGCGGTAAATAAACGCCGCGCATATTGTGCGGGCGTCGTTCAATGGTAGGACGCGAGCTTCCTCAAGCTTGAGACGTGGGTTCGATTCCCATCGCCCGTACCAAACTTTTCATGCCGCAAGTTTTTGTCCATCATTGCTTGCGGCTTTTGTTTTCTTGAAAGCGCGCGGAACAGAGGGAATTTACAAGCGGAACGGCAGAAAATCCGCATACCGTTCTGGGATGGAAAAAACCACCGCCGGAATGGCATGCGGAGAGGCCGTCAGCAACCCAGTACGAACTTCTTCTGAACCTTCGCAAGAAGGAGCACCTTGCGGATCATGGTGCGGGTTTCATTGAGAAGATTGAGATACAGCAGGGTTCTTCTCATGTCGGAAACATTCTCCGTACGCAGTATGATCTGCCGTTTGACCGCTTCCGCGAATTCTTCGTCCAGGGCATCAATGCCGTCCAGGCATTCGTCCAAACCGCTGTAATCATTGGTCTCCATCATGTCCCGGAAGCGGGGATACAGGGAGGAAACCCGGTTATTCATTTTCCGCAAGTCTTCTATGTATTCCATGTCCAGTCCCTCATGGTTATTGTCAATGTAGGCATGGCTGGCCGTAGTGATGTTGGAGAGGGATTCAAAGACGGAGGTGGCGTATTCCACCATCTGCACATGGCGCTTGCCGCGGTCCGCCTCCCCGTCCCGCAATTCCTGGACCACGGGCATGACTTCCATCGCCATCTTGTCGCCCAGGGAACGACGGATCCGCGAGATTCCTTTGCGGAGTTTTTTCAACCGTTTCCGGTCTTCCACGTTCAGGGCTTCCAGACTCATCTCATAGATTTCCGCCATGCGCTTCATCAGCTCAATGATTTCCTCGTTATAACGGCTCAGGGAGGAAGCGTCTGCATAATTCCTGCCTTTCACCAATTCCGCCGCCTGCGTGCGCTTTCTGTGCAGGCGGGCGCTTTTCAGCAGCAGGTATGCCGCTAGAACGCACATGGTGATGATTCCGAAGACGCCGCCGTACACAATACAGGCCGCCACCATGCAGCACATGGCAAATGCGGCAAACGCCGTAAAGAACCAGCCGGAAATAACCGTGATCACCCCGGTGATGCGGTACACGGCGCTATCCCTCCCCCAGGCCTTGTCCGCCAGGGAGGAACCCATGGCCACCATGAAGGTGACATATGTGGTGGAGAGGGGAAGCTTGAGCGAGGTGGCCAGGGAGATCAGAAGGGCGGCCACGGTCAGGTTCACGGACGCACGGATCAGGTCAAAGGAGGCTCCGTTGTCCGGCCCTTCCGAAACGGGCTGGAACCGTTTTTCAATAAATCTGCCCACGCTTGCGGGCATGATTTTTTCCACCACGCGGGAAGCGTTCAACGCATAGCGAACCATCATCCGCGCCGGAGTAACGGAACCGAATCTTTCCACTCCCCCGCCCTGCCGGGCCAGGTTGACTTCCGTATCCGTCACGGTCCGCGCCTTTTGGAGAACATCAGGGCCAGCACCATGATGAGGCCAGCACCCAGCAGGTAACGCCAGTCCGCCGTCACGGGAGCCGTCAGGCCGCCCATGGTCAGTGTGGAAAGGTCCATGCCCTGCGCCACGGCGGCTGAAGCGATTTCCATGGAGGACTGCCCAGCCATGAAGACGCCAATGAAGTTAACGAGGTCATTCCCGGCAAAGGAGAGGGCCAGGGCCATTGTACCGGCAAGCACCGCTATCTTCCCAGGATATTGACTTTGCAAACATTCTGGAGTACGGCCATCAGAACGGTCCAGAAAACAAAGCTGTAGCATACGTACAGCCAGATGTGCGCGTCAGGTGGCGGATCATGTCCTTCGTGACCAGCGTGCTGCCTTTCAGCCCCTTGAATACGGCAAAGTAGGTGATGGCCGTCAGGGCTACGCCGCACCAGACGGCGCCCAGATACTTGAAGGATTTCCTGTAGTTGAAGGAGAAGATGAGGCGGGAAATCCACATGACCGATATACCGCAGATGAACGCCACAAAGACGGAGAGAAGATGCCGGAAATGATCGCCAAAGCTTTGGAGGAGTTGATATAGCTGGCCAGGTCCTGCGCCACGCCGGGTTCTCCGGACCAGATTTTGAACAGCGCCACGGCCACCGCGCCCCCCAGCAATTCAAATACAATGGAAACCGTCGTGGACGTGGGAAGGCCGAAAGTGTTGAACACATCCAAAAGGATCACGTCCGTCAACATCACCGCCAAAAAGATCAGCATGATGTCATGGAAGGTGAATTGGGCTGGCATGAATACCCCGCTCCTGGCAATTTCCATCATGCCGCTGGAAAACAGGGAGCCAATGATAATACCCAGAGCGGCCACCAGAATAATAGTCCGGCGAGGAGCAGCCTTGGAACCGACAGCGGAGTTCAGGAAGTTGGCGGCGTCATTCGAGACGCCAACCACGAGGTCAAAGCAGGAGAGTACCAGCAGCGAAGCCTATGATGAAGTAATAGATAGGGTCCATATGTAATAAACGGCCTTCTATTACCTGAACCCTTTCCGGTACTCCCGTTTTAAAGCGTGAAAGAATTCGTCACATTTGCCGTAAAGCCGCCTCATGGCCCGTGCAACGTGAACGGGTTCGTTCCCCCCTGATGAAATCTTGCCCTCCTTTTCTGCTGTCCTGGGGGCTTTTTCTCCCCTCTGCCGGGAGAAATTGATGCCGATACGTGGGAGCTTGTCCCCCACATGGGGCAGCACTCTACGCAGCCCCCCGGACCTCACAGTCATCAACCATTTCCTTCTTCAAATCGTCAGCCTGCGGTGGAACGTCATGGAGGTATATTTTTTTCATGTAAAGGAAAAAAGCGTTGCCGTCCTGCTTCCTCTCCCTTCCTGTTGGGAATAGTTCCGATGTCCGTCTCCTCCTGATCTTCATCCGGCATGAGTCGGCAAACAGCGGAAGGTCCGGAAAACAGCAGTCTCTTCCGGTCAACTGGAAAGAGGCGGTCGCCGCGCCAGCCCGGAAGACCATTTCTTTTCCAAATAAAAAGGCTCTCCGGAAAAACCGGAGAGCCTGAATGATTCGTCGCATTGTCCCGAAGAAACGGGGAGGGCTTACATCATGCCCATGCCGCCCATTCCTCCCATGCCGCCCATGTCGGGAGCGCCGCTGCCACATCCGCAGCCCTTCTTCTCGGGCTTGTCGGCAATGACACATTCCGTGGTAAGCAGGAGGCCGGCGATGGAAGCCGCGTTCTGCAGGGCGGAACGGGTCACCTTCGTCGGGTCCACCACACCGGCGGAAAGCAGGTCTTCGTACTTGTCCGTGGCCACATTGTAGCCTTCGGCAGCCTTCTTCATGCCTTTCACCTTGGCGACGATGAGGGCGCCTTCGCGGCCGGCATTGCAGGCAAGCTGGCGGAGCGGAGCTTCCACCGCACGGTACACGATTTCCGCGCCGGTGTGTTCGTCTCCTTCCAGCTTCAGGCTGTCAATGGCCTTCTGGGCGCGGATCAGGGCCACGCCGCCGCCGGGCACGATGCCTTCTTCCACGGCCGCACGGGTCGCATGCAGGGCGTCGTCCACACGGGCCTTCTTTTCCTTCATTTCCGTTTCCGTAGCGGCACCCACATGGATGACGGCCACGCCGCCGGCCAGCTTGGCCAGGCGTTCCTGGAGTTTTTCACGGTCGTAGTCGGACGTGGTGTCCTTGATCTGGTGGCGGATCTGGGAAATGCGGGCTTCAATGTCCGCGGACTTCCCGGCGCCTTCCACGATGACGGTTTCATCCTTGGAGACGGTGACGCGCTTGGCCTGGCCGAGGTCTTCAATACCCACGTTTTCCAGCTTGATGCCGAGGTCTTCCGTGATGCATTTGCCGCCCGTCAGGATGGCAATGTCTTCCATCATGGCCTTGCGGCGGTCGCCAAAGCCGGGGGCTTTCACGGCGCAGATGTTCAGCACGCCGCGCAGGCGGTTGACCACGAGGGTGGCGAGGGCTTCGCCTTCAATGTCTTCAGCGATGACCAGGAAGGGACGGCCGCTCTTGGCCACTTTTTCAAGCAGCGGAAGGAAATCCTTCAGGTTGTTGATCTTCTTCTCGTGAATCAGGATGTAGGGGTTTTCCAGCACCGCTTCCATCGTTTCCGCGTTGGTCACGAAGTAGGGGGACAGGTAGCCCTTGTCAAACTGCATGCCTTCCACCACATCCAGCGTGGTTTCGATGCCCTTGGCTTCTTCCACGGTGATGGTGCCGTCCTTGCCCACCTTGTCCATGGCTTCGGCAATGATGTTGCCGATTTCGTCGTCCCAGTTGGCGGAAACGGTAGCGACCTGGGCCACTTCCTTGCTGGAGTCAACGGGCTTGCTGATCTTCTTGAGTTCTTCCACCACGGCGTCGGAGGCTTTCATGATGCCCCTCTGCAGGGAGATCGGGTTGGCGCCGGCTGTGACGTTGCGCAGGCCTTCGCGGTAAATGCTTTCAGCCAGTACGGTGGCGGTGGTGGTGCCGTCGCCGGCCACGTCGTTGGTCTTGGAGGAGACTTCGCGGACAAGCTGGGCGCCCATGTTTTCAAACGGGTCTTCCAGTTCGATTTCCTTGGCCACGGTCACACCGTCCTTGGTGATGAGGGGGGAGCCGAATTTCTTGTCGATCACCACGTTGCGGCCGGCAGGACCCAGCGTGCTTTTAACAGCCTTGGCGATCTGTTCCACGCCGCGGAGCAGCGCCTGGCGAGCGGTTTCATCAAATTGGATTTGTTTAGCCATAATATCAGGTTTTTAAAGATGTGTGTGAATAAATAAGGTTGGTTTAGCCGATGATGGCCAGAATGTCGTTTTCAGACAGGATCAGATAATCTTCTCCGTCCAGCTTGATTTCCGTACCGCCGTACTTGGAAATGAGAACCCGGTCGCCGGGCTTGACGGTGAATTCGATCAGGGCACCCTTGTCGTCGCGGCCTCCGGTGCCTACGGAGATCACTTCCGCTTCCTGCGGTTTTTCCTTGGCGGTGTCCGGCAGGAACAGGCCGCCGGCGGTTTTGGTTTCAGCTTCAATGCGCTTGACCAGCACACGTTGTCCGAGGGGTTTGATGTTAGCCATAGTATGTTGTGTTTGTTTTATTGTAGATGAATATATGGATGTAATGTTCCGGAGGGAGGAGGAAGGTTTCCCCCGCCCTCCGGAAAAGGTTTATTTGTCGTCGTCGACGATTTCGGCGTCCACCACGCGGCCTTTCGCCTTGCGGGGGCCGTCGGAAGCTTCTTCCTCAGGAGCGGCTCCCGGCATGGGGCCGGACGCACCGGCGGACTGCTGGGCGGCTTCCGCTGCCTTGTAAAGGGCTTCCAGTTTGGCTTCCAGGTCGCTCTTGCCGGACTTGATAGCCTCATAGTCCTTCCTGGAAATGGCTTCCTTCAACTTGGCCACCTTGCCTTCGATGTCGCTCTTGAGGTCCGCGGGCAGCTTGTCGCCCATGTCCTTGAGCTGGCGTTCCACGGAGAAGCAGAGGGAGTCGGCCTGGTTGACGGTGTCAATCTCTTCGGCGCGCTTCTTGTCTTCTTCCGCATGGGCTTCCGCATCGCGCTTGGCGCGTTCGATTTCATCCTTGGACAGGCCGCTGGAACCCTGAATGGAAATCTTCTGTTCCTTGCCGGTACCCTTATCCTTGGCGGAAACGTGCAGAATGCCGTTGGCGTCAATGTCGAAGGTGACTTCAATCTGAGGCACGCCGCGGGGAGCCGGGGAAATGCCGTCCAGCTTGAAGTTGCCGAGAAGCTTGTTGTCCTCAAACATCTTGCGTTCGCCCTGGCACACGCGGATATCCACGGCGGGCTGGTTGTCCGCGGCGGTGGAGAACACTTGGCTCTTGCGCACGGGGATGGTCGTATTGCGGTCGATCATCGGAGTGGCGATGCCGCCCATCGTTTCAATGGACAGCGTCAGGGGAGTCACGTCCAGCAGCAGAACGTCGTTCACGTCGCCCTGAAGCACGCCGCCCTGAATAGCGGCGCCCACGGCCACTACTTCGTCCGGGTTCACGCCCTTGTGGGGTTCCTTGCCGGCCAGCGTATGGGCCATTTCCTGAACGGCAGGCATGCGGGTCATGCCGCCCACCAGCACCAGTTCGTCAATGTCGCCGGTTTTCAGGCCGGAGGCGGAAATGCAGTCCAACACGGGCTTGCGGGTGCGGTCCAGCAGGTCTTCCGTAAGCTGTTCCAGCTTGGGACGGCTCAGCGTCAGCTGAATATGCTTGGGGCCGGAAGCGTCCGCCGTGATGAACGGCAGGCTGATATCGTAACTCTGTGTGGAGGAAAGGGCAATCTTGGCCTTTTCGGCTTCTTCCTTGATGCGCTGGATGGCGTCCGGCTGATTGGAAAGGTCCATGCCGGAATCCTTCTTGAACTCATCCATGATCCAGGAAATGATCGCGTTGTCCCAGTCGTCGCCGCCCAGGTGGGTGTCGCCGTCGGAAGCTTTTACTTCGAAGACGCCGTCGCCGATTTCCAGCACGGAAATATCGAAGGTGCCGCCGCCAAGGTCATAAACGGCGATGTTTTCATTGGACTTCTTGTCCAGGCCGTAGGCCAGGGCCGCAGCGGTCGGTTCGTTGATGATGCGGCGCACTTTCAGGCCGGCGATTTCACCGGCGGCCTTGGTCGCGTTGCGCTGGGCGTCGTTGAAATAGGCGGGAACGGTAATCACGGCTTCCGTGATGGTTTCGCCCAGTTTCGATTCAGCGTCGGATTTCAGCTTGGCCAGCACCATGGAAGCGATTTCCTGGGGTGAGAAAGTCTTCTTTTCACCGCCCACTTCCACGCGGATGTAAGCGTCCCCGTTGGGAGCTTCCACGATTTCATAAGGAACCTTTTTATCCTCGTCCGTCAGCTCGCTGTACTTGCGGCCGATCAGGCGCTTGGAGGAAAACACGGTGTTCTTCGGATTGGTCACCGCCTGGCGTTTGGCGGCCTGCCCCACGAGACGTTCACCGCTTTTGGTGAAGGCCACAATGGAGGGAGTGGTGCGCGCACCTTCGCTGTTTTCAAGAACGGTCGCCTGACCGCCTTCCATCACAGCCATGCACGAGTTGGTCGTGCCCAAGTCAATTCCTAATATTTTAGCCATATCGTTATGTTAGATTGTTTTGAATGGATTCCGTTGAGATTTGATCTCCCTATGACCTGAAGTGTCATACAGGCAAACTCATGTTCATGCCCTACTTGGTGCAAATGCCATGCCAGCCCCGTTCAAATAGGGCATAAACATAATAATCCTCTGTATATCAAAATGAATGGATTTTACAACTTCTCCACTAATTTTTCCTGGCGCATCAAAAGAGACATTTTGTCACACCAAAATAG
>VOFH01003110.1_pt1 | contig 47895 bp, 83 predicted proteins | sample 5384091 | NCBI WGS metagenome assembly VOFH01 (sample SAMN12384727, study PRJNA508395) | human gut metagenome | isolation source: healthy gut G | host: Homo sapiens
TGGAACGAACCAGAGATGGGTATAGCCGTGGGTATCCCCCGCCAGGGATCATTGGCATATGTGCACCGCCGCATGGGGAAGACGGATGGTAGTACCGTTCCGATCCTGTTCCATGCAGACCCCAGGAAACACCTGCCGGACAATCGTTTCACCAAAACAGGGGCCTCCGGGATTTTCATAATCCCTTGATAACAGAGTCTCATTTCCTCCGCACCAGAGAAGTATGGACGGATGGGATTTCAGCCGTTTCGTCATCTGCTCCGCCTCTTTGCGGCAGAGTTCCAGGAACTCCGCTTCCTCCGGATAAGCAGTATAACAGAGATAGAAATCCTGCCAGATAACAATCCCCGTCTGTCACATTCCTCGTAAAACGCCTCTGGATAGCGTTCGCTCTCCCCAGACCCGCAGAATATTAAAATTCCCCAGTTCTGCAAGATCCAGCAGGCGTCCCATCACATCCGGCCGGTACCGGTTGCTCAGCGTATCCGGGATGGACGAGATTGGCCCCCACAGCTTGAGGTCTTCCATTGATCCGAAAAATATCTCCAGCCAGGGAAACTCTGCGGAATCTATCACCTTTTCCAAAATCCGCTGTTCTGCTGCCGCAGGTAAGCTCCAGTCTGTATACTGATCGGCTCCCCCATCGTCGCGGCCACCAGAGTTTTAGGATGCGGCACACATGAGAAGAACCATGGTCTCCAGAACGGCTCATATAATCTGCCGTACTTCCTCCGCCCTCCCCAACCTGGCCTGTGCTGTCAAAAACCCTGGCCTGCAGCGGTTCGCCCCTGATATTCCTCCAAAGCCCCCAGAAAAGAGGCAGTAATCGTAACCACGCCGCAGTCACCATCTTCCGAAAGACTGCTGTCCGCTGTCACTTCATCAAACAGAAGGGATCTTCCTGCATCAGAGTCACGTCACCATAGATTCCGCACCTGATCAGGCCTGGAACCGGACCGCAGTACTCATGAAAGCCGGAGCGGAATGCCCGCACCGCAGAGATTGCCGGGACACGTCCCTCATACCGTTTTCCGGAAGCCTTATCCCGCTTACTTTTTTCGCTTGCGGATTGAATCCAGATCAGCAGCACATTTTGTTCCACCTTCACCTTTTACCGGGAACCGGTAATCCAGAAACACATCGCCGCATGTCCCGACGAAGGTTCCAGTCAAATAAACAGCTGCAAACGTATCTACCCCTTCAAAGCAAGGATAAACCTGATCCCCTGCTCCTGCAAACGTATCACCGCTGTAAATTCAAGGCGGTATACCCAGTCATACTCATCAATCCATAAATCACGGTTAATCCCTGTCTCATTGGGATTACCTATCACTCCGTAATCCAGAAGTACATCGTGGACCTGTTCCGGAAAATTCAGGACGGAAAACTGCGGTCCTTTCGGTTCCCGGCACTCTAAAACCAGCTTCCAACTCTTCCGGACTGTAGTCCATTCCCGTGGGAAAACGCTTTAAAAGCCAGCCTTCCCGTAATACCATTTTCTTCATACCAGTCTCCCTTTTAGCCTGCTGCCTTCAACGCTCACTGCGCCAGTGTATTGACACTAGAAAACAAAGCCTTTTGTACTGCTGAGACGCTCCATAATGTCATCATTCAGCCGGAGCCCTGTGGCCGCGGCGTTGTCGAGAGCCTGGGCTGCATTTTTTGCTCCCGGGATCACACAGCTGATACCAGGATACGTCATATTATAGGCCAGCGCCAGATGCCCCATAGAGAGCCCTGTCTCTGCCGTACACGCTTCCACAATTTCCAGATCCGGTTTTACCTCCTCGAAACGTTTCGCTGTCCAGAATCCCTTTCGGTTATCTCCTTCGGCAAACTGTGTTCCTTCCCGGTACTTTCCGGTCAGAATTCCGCTGGCCAGAGGCTGACTGGTCATCACCGCAATATTACGCTCTTTCGCCAGCTTCACAACCTCTAAATTGGATTTATTCAGAATATTAAACGGACATTCCAGCACATCGATTACCCGTTCGTATCACGTTCCAGCGCGTGCATGGTGTCTCCGGCTCCCCACATGGCAAGACCGGCAAACCGTACACTGGCCAGATCGCTTCATCTCCTTCAGTGTCTCAAAAACCCCACATTCATCCTGCCAGTACTTCGCATCCGGAACATGCAGGAGATAAACATCCACATAATCCGTCTGAAGCCGTCCCAGACTTTCCTCCAGACACATCATGAGATACTCTTTGAAAAATTCTTGCTTCGTTCCGGCAGACGGAAGTTTGTACCGCCTTTCGTCACGATAACAGCTTCCTTTCTGCGTCCCTTTAGGAACTCTCCGATCAGTTCCTCACTGTGCCCATCACCGTAGGCGTCACACGTATCGTATAAATTTACTCCCTTTTCCCACATGAAACAGTTAAAGCTTCCACTGCATCCCTGTCGCAGATTCCGTCGCCCCAGCCTTCTGCCGCCGATTGCCCATGCTCCAAAGCCAATATCTGATACCTTCATACCTGTTCTTCCAAATATATTATATTCCATCGCTGTCTTTCTCCATTTCTATCTGTCATTATGATTCATCAAAATATTCAGTTCCCTTAACAGATCCACCACATCCTTCATACGCTTCTTGAATTTTTTAGAATATGGTTGACCTGGGACCGTATCGTAGTTTCCTCCACGAATCGCTTTGATGCAATGTCCTTATAAGTATAGCCTTCATACACCATTTTCAGGATCTCATATTCCGTTGTATTAATAAGAAGCATCACCTGAAAGGTCTTTTAGCCGGCTCTGCTTCTCATAGACTCTCTGATACCCGTCAATCAGTTTTTTCGCCACCTCCGGGCGGACCAGAAGCTTATTATCGATCACATCATGAATCGCCCCCACAATCTTCTCAATGGAACTGGTCTTTATGATATAATCGACTGCTCCGGCCAGATATGCCTGAAATATGAATTCCTCATCCTCATGAATGGTAAGTGCGATACATTTCACCCCGGATATCTCTCGTGGATTTTACCAATCGCTGTAATTCCGGAGGTTCTGGTCTCCATTTGAATATCCATGAGCACGACAGAGGGAAGCAGCTGTTCCGCCATGATAAATGCTTCATGGACCGTAGCCGCCTGCCCCACCACCAGAATATCATCCGACCGTGCAGCAATCTCCTCCGCCAGATGGATCCTGATTTCCTCCATGTCATCCGGCAATGACCAGTTTGATTTTCTCCATGTTTTCTTCCCCCGTTACGTCACTGAGCCACTGGTCTTTCTTCCCGCTCATGGGCAGGAGAAGAAATACTGACGTATATACCCCGTATCTGCTGTCGATCTTGATCTGTCCCAAATGCGCCCCTGATCACCTTATAAACATAGGGAAGGCCCAGCCCCAGTTCATCTTCCCTGTTTTTTCCGGAATAATGCGGCGAAAAGATCCGGCCGCGGTCACGGAAACGAATACCTTTTCCGTTATCCTGGATCATGATGATCAGCCATCGGAACAAAAAATTCCAGCCTGACTGTAATTTTCCCCTCTTCCTTCCCGGACTGTTCGATGGCTTCCACGGAATTGTTCAAGATATTTTACCAGCGCCTTGCACAGATGATAGCGGTCGTACATCGCAGATATCCTCATACCCTCTCCGTTCCACTCCACCGTGATATAAGAAGGCACTGTAACTTCATTCAGCGCTTCATCGATAATGCTGGAAACACTGTTATTTAGATAGTGATACTTAATTTCTTTTAACTCATCAAGCATCTGCGTCGTCCGCCCCAGCGACTGCGTCGATCAGCTTTCTCATACGCCCGATTTCCGGTATTCTCCGCCGTGTTATCCAACCTTATTTTCAATCTTTTGTGATCAGTATCTGCTGAGAAAAAAAGAGATTTTTCTGGGAATGAAGCGTTTCCCCAGCACCTCGTTCATAATGTTTAAATTTTTCTGGATCTTCCGCTTCACAAATGGCGTTGCCGACATGTCCATCCGGAAACTCAGCAGGATAAACATACAGAACGAGATCACCACCAGCACCAGCGACGGAGCCGTCAATAAACCTTCTGAATCCGCGCCTGAACGTTTTCAAAGATCCAGAAACCGCTGCGGAATCACCTTGTCCACCGACATGCTGAATGGCCCGATATAGAAAAAAAATATAGAAGATCGCGGCAAAGAAGCATCAGTCCCATGGAAAACAGGAATATTCGTTTGCGAAGAAAGACGGACGGATCACCATCACGTAGCGGATCAAAACGCAGATCGGCCGAAGCAAAGAGAACAGGACTACAAGTTTAAAGATCACATTTAAAGAGCAGTACAGACCATATCACGAACGGTTTATTCCGCTGGTATGATACAAAATATACATTTTTGTAGAGGTTACAGGATCGTAAAGAATTGGAAAGAAGGGGAACCGCAAAGAACAGCAGGCGCCGCATCCTCCGGCCCCCTTTTCCATTTTCGGCTCGCTCCTCCCCAGGTTTTTCTGAAACTCGTAGTTAAAAATCATTTCGGCCAAAAGAAACAATGCGACCCCTCATTCATAAGCCGGATATTCGACAATGGGAAGCCAGTCTGGCCGTTATTGCTTTATAGATCAAGTATAATCCAGCCGGTAATAAATGCTTCCTCCATAGTAATCCCCGTAGCTGGCAAACATATTGATATGCAGAATGATGGAGAAGAAGGCCAGCGTCGCCCCTGTTGCCATTAGAACAAACAGATAAGAATATCTGCTCTTATGGTCAAAATAAGCAGTATTACAGAAAATGCGACCAGTAAACCAATTCGTATAAAACATACGCTTCCCCACTCCCCATTCGTCTCGAAAGTCTATTAACCTTTACAGACCCTTCCGTCAGACCCGAAATAAAATACTTGTTTAAGAATAAGTATACAATAAGCATCGGTAAATGGAAATACTGATTCCCGCCAGCATCAGGTTCCAGGAGGACACCGCCTCACCGCTGGACTTCAGGCTGACAACCCTACTACCAGCGGCCATTTGTCCTTTGCAGCAATGGTAAATACGTAAGGCAGAAGGTAGTCGCTCAGGCTGTCCGAAATGCCACCAGACCTGTCGTCGCCACCAGCGGCTTGCAAAGCGGAAAAAATGATTCTCCAGAATATCTTAAAGAAGCTGTCCGTCGATCTGCGCTGCCTCGTCGATCTCCTGGATATCTGCCGCACAAAGCCGGTAGCGATAAACACCTGTGTTGCGTTCATGCCAAACACGCGGATGATGATCGGTACAGCGTTCCGCTGAGCCCGAACACTTTGGCCAGACTGAGCTGCGGATAGAGCGACAGTGTCCCGATCGATACAAACATGGAGCAGAGCACCATGGCATTACCACTTTGGAAAACCGGGTCGTCCCTCTGGCAAAGACATAGCCGGCCGTAATCGACGTCACAACACAGCCGCCCACCACTACAACCGCATAGAAAATACTGTTAAGGTCAGCCTGCCGAAATCCGCCAGCTTCCAGGCCTGGATATAATTTTCAAAAGTGCCATTCTGTCGGAAGAATGCTCAGTCCCCCAACTAAAATCTCCTTATTGGACTTAAAGGGCCGAGTAAAATGTAAATAACCGGAAACAGTGCAAATACGGCAATCACCAGGAGAAACGCGTAGATCACTGCCTTCAGATACTCTTACTGACTGTTCTCATAGTGCCTCCTATTCTTCTACTTCCTGCATTTTCTTCGATACCTTTAAATAAATCAGTGTGACAATTCCCAGAATCACCGCTGTGACAACAGCCATGGAGGAAGCGTAGCCAAACTGAACTTCCATGGCGGCACTTTCACCATACGAGAAGAAATACTTGAATATGTACGTCATCACCACTTCCGTGGAACCTCCCGGTGCTCCGTTCGTCAGTACCAGGATCAAATCCGTCATTTTCATGGTTCCCAAAACGCTCAGCATGAGAACCAGCTGCAGAATCGGTGCTACCAGAGGCATGGTAATGTAAAAAAAACTTGCACTTCATTGGCCCCGTCGATGGAAGCGCATTCGTACAGCGATTTGGATATATTCTGAAGCCCCATCAAAAAGTAAATCATATTAAGTCCAAAGGTCGTCCACAGCGACACCAGGATAATCACAAACATGGCGTGCCCCTTGTCGCTGAACCAGCTGATATTCTGGGTAATCAGCCCGATATTTTGAGGATTGCATTTACAATTCCGTTATAAGCCCCAAACAAAATAGAGAAAATCAGTCCTACAACCGCGATACTGAACACGGAGGGCAGAAAGAACACCACCCGAAAGAAGGAGCTGCCTTTTATCTTATTATTCAGAAGCACTGCTAAGACCAGAGCCAGCGGAATCTCAAATATCATCTTCATACCGGCAATCAGAAACGTATTTTTCAGTGAATTCCAGTATGCGGATCACGGCTGAACACCCTGATAAAGTTTCCCAGTCCTACAAAAAACCGGTCCACTGTATCCGTTATACTTAAAAAAATGACCACCGAAGCACCCAGATAATCGGATAGACGGAAAACAGGAGAAAGCCGATCGTCATAGGCGTAATCATCAGGATTTCCTGAATCTTGTTTGCGGAATGCAGTTTTTTTTTTTTTCTTTGTTTTTTATCATATATCCTTCACTCTCACCCTATCTCTTCGCCATATTGCGGCATGGCCTGCCAGCTCTGTATGAGCTGGCAGATACCGTGCATATCCCAGCCAATTTTTTCAGCCGCTACTGGTTCCACTTCATCTTATCGGCAATATTCGGATCAATGTAGTCATCAATATTCACCTTTCCGGATGCAACAGCTTCATCCAGAGCCTTATTGTAACGTTCCGACAAGTCCTTCAGCGCGCCATCCATATCCGTGATAATTCCAGTCAAAATCTTATTGTAAACGTCCTGATAACTGTCGCCTTCAATGGATAAATCTCCATCCGGATTCGGATATTTGATGCAGTATACATCCATATCTGAGAATCTGATCCAGTTTGGATCCAGGCCATCCACCTTGGACTGGCTGGTAATCTCATCACCTAAGATACTGATATCCACCTGTGCCCTCATTCGTAGCCACAAATACCTCATCGGAATACAGGTAATTCATAAACTCCGCAACCTTGTCCGCATACCCGCCCTTCGACGCTTTGGAATTGATGACATAGGACATGGCACCAACCGGTTCCTTATAGCGGTTAGACCCATCAGCAACCGGATATGGAATAACGGTCCACTCGAAATCACATGGAAACTGATTCTTAAATGTCGTCACGTCTGAAGACATAACACCGATCATACCAATATTTCCTGCCGAAAACTGAGCTCTCGCCGTATCCCCATCCATCGTCTCGTAGCCCGGGAACATACTCTTGTCATCAATAAATCCCTGAAGATGGTCAAAGAAACCGCCAAGGGATTCAAAGTCATACCGGCCTGTGGTGTGATTGAAATACTCATCTCCCACGCTGGGCTGCCTTTGGTAAATTTACATAGAAATAGTTGTAGGATCCACATCCCATTGCCAGCGCATATCCGTAAGTTGACTCCTTGCTTCCCTCAGTGATTGCCTTTGCACACGCCCTCATTTCATCCCATGTCTCAGGTGTCTTAAGTCCGTACTGGTTAAAGACATCCATATTACAGGCGATCCCATACGTCGTCACACGGATCGGGATAGAGTATGTCTTCTGGCCGAATTCTCCATAACCGGGCGCGTTATACTCCGCAAAACGATCCACCAGCCCCTTTAATCCGGCTTCATCCTCCCATGGCATGATGTATCCGGCCTCCGCGTAATTGCCAATTTTATTACACTTAAAAAATATCTGGTCCCTCTCCGGCAGTCACAGCGACATCAAGCGTCGTATAGTAATCACTTTCATAAACGGTGTATTCCACGGAAATACCTTTTTCCTTTCCGATGGTCTCATTAAACGCTTTAATCCTTTCTTCATAAACCGCCTGGTCATGCTGGTCGTTGGACCACATGGTAATCTTGGTAACATCGCCGCTTCCGGCTTCCGCCTGCGTCTGCTCCTTCTTTGTCCCCTCCGTCTGACCGCTCTCCGGCGCCGCCGTCTGGCCTTTATCCGCTCCAGCACAGGCTGTCATGGAAAGCACCATTATCCCGCTCAGTAAAATCCCCAAATACTTTTTAACCTCATGATAAACTCCTCCATTTTTTTTTCATTTACAAGTCCCCGCCGGCGCCGGCGTCATCTGAACTTTATGAATGCATCTTAGCACATCCTCCAAAAAATAAGTATGATTTTTTATAAACATTTTCCAGTTTAACGCATTTATTACTTATTTTTTTGTATATGTTTATATTTTTTCATCTTGTGCCGCAGGCTGTCATAGTAAAATTAGATAAACATTTCACTTAGAAAGGAGTTATACTGTATGGAATTCTTAAAACCAAAGGAAAGAATATTATAACAGAATCCGGAACGCCGGTCTGGCTAAGAGGCACCTGTGTGGGCGGCTGATGAACATGGAGAATTTCATCAACGGATTCCCTGAACCGAGATCTCGCTTCATGAGCACATGAGAAAAAGGCTGGGGGAAGAGAACGGATCTTACTTTTTCCAGGAAATGATTCACAATTTTCTGGCAGAGGAGGACCTGGCTTTTATCGCTTCCACGGAGCTACCGTCGTGCGTCTGGCACTGAATTATCGGCACTTTGAGAGCGATGACGCTCCCTTCGTCTACAAAGAAGAGGGGTTCCGTCTCCTGCGGGAAAACCGTGGACCTCTGCGAAAAGCATGGACTTTACGTAATCTTTGACATGCATGCTGTTCAAGGCTGGCAGAACACCTCACTGGCACAGTGACAACGACCGGGGAATCTCCCTGTTCTGGTCTGATGCCTGTTATCAGAGGCGCTACTATGCCCTGATGCAGGAAATCGCCTCCCGTTTTAAGGACTGTCCGGCCGTAGCCGGCTATGAGCTTCTCAATGAACCGAGCTCAAGCTGCCGCAGCGGCGATTATCCTTCAATATGTACGAAAACTTTACTTCCGACTATCAGGACCTTCAACCGGGTCATCCACACAGCCGTGGACCGGATCAGAGAGATTGACAAACGCCACATCATCTTCATAGAAGGCGACTCCTACGGCCATAATTTTTCCGGTCTGAGGCTCCTTTGACGATAACCTGGTATACTCTTTCCCACGACTATATTGTCTCCAGCTTCGGTCCCGGCGCTTATCCCGGCCAGTATGAGATGCTTCACAACGACCGTGTTGAGGCCGGCTGCTACTGGGATTACGAACAACAGATCCGCCACATAAAGGAGACGGAAGGCTGGCAGTTTTCCGAAACCTGGCAGGTTCCGTCTCTGGGTAGGCGAATTTGGTTCCCAATACTGCACGGGAAGCGAAGATATCCCTTACCGTCTGGCCTCCATGGACGACCAGCTCCGGGCCTTCAATGAACTGGGACTCCACTGGACCACATGGACGTATAAGGATTGCGGTACTATGGGCTGGGTCACTTTAGATCCCGGAGAGCGAATACATGAAAAACCGTGTCTGAGGTCCAGCGCATGAAAGGTCTGCTCGGGCAGAGAACTTCACGGCCTGGCGAAGCGCCTGTCCCGGCAAAGAAGTCACCGGGCAGTTCACCCGCTACGTCATGTCACTTTTGAGCGAGTCCCCAACTACACCTTCGGCACCTTCCAGAAATGTATGAACTACGCCCTTCTCACCAGTTTCTGCGCCGGAGTCCTGCAGCCCGGAATACGCCAAAGCATTTGTGACTGTTCCGCCGGTGACATTGCCAGAATCATGCGGTCCTTTGCGCTTCTAAACTGCCAGGTAAACGAACCGTATCTGAACTCTTAAGAAAACGGCTGGCCGGGTAATCCTGACAAAAAAGCACATCAGTCAGAAGTGAGCAAAAACGGGGACAGTGTTCTATAGAAGTTCACTGTCCCCGTTTTGCAAACCATATGATACCACAAAAATTCCACTTCAGCTCCAATCATACATTTATCCATAATTCCCACTATTTTTTAGTTTTACTTTTATTTTCACTGTATTTAATTGTTTTTTTACTTTATTTTGATATAATAGAATCAGGCAGTCCATCTGCCGGGTGACTTCCATCTCCGAAAGGAGGTGGTTCTATTATATGCCCTTATGAAGAATTTATGGTTATCATAAATGCAGCGATGCTGATCGTTGCCATTCTCGTTTACATAGATAGAAAAAACGGTACAAAAAAATAGTCACCCCGCCATCCCAAAGGTAAGTGACTATTTTTTTAGAAATTATCTTTTGGAAGCCACTCTGTGGAGTGGACTGCCTTTTTGTACCTTTATTATAACCCTTTTTTCTCTATTGTGTCAATTATATTTTAGATGTATTCGAATCTCCCATTTCTCACCGGCTTCAAATTCTCCTGGTCGATTCTCCTCCACCAGTTCTCCTTTTAAACACCCGTTTCTGATGGTCCGCTTTCTTGCCAATTACGTCAAACAGGATCCTTATGGTACTTTTCGCCATCTCCTCCACCGGCTGTCTTATGGTGGTCAGCGTCGGATTATAGTAATGTGCGATATCAAGTCCGTCGAATCCGGCCACAGAATAATCTTCCGGAACTTTCCCGCCGCACTCTGTAATCGCCTTGCAGGCTCCTATGGCAATGCTGTCCGAAATTGCGTAGACAGCTGTAAAATCCACTTTTCTCCTTCAGGATCCGGCTCATGGACATAAATCCATAATCCATGGTATAGCAGTCCCTGCCTACCTCAGAGAAAATGCAGAGTTTTTCATCGAGCTCTAATTCCGTTGTCCTCCAGGGCTTTTTATATCCCTCAAGCCGCAGTTTTCCAATACTCTCATCATCCTGCGTCGCCGCCAGAATCAGAATTCTCTTATGGCCGAGTTTACATAAATAATCAGTCATTTTGTAGCTCTCCGCGTAATCATCAACGGAAACCCAGGAATAGGAAGAGGATTCCTCCAATGAATCAGTCATTCCAATGGTACTTAACACAACGGAACAGTCAGCTGTTCCAGCTTCTCTTTGCTGTGTGAGAAGAAGCCCCCCAGAAACACAATTCCCCTGGGCTTCTTCTCCTTAATCAGTTCCAGTGCCACGTCCACTTCGTCCTCGAGAGGCTCCACGCGCTGCATGATAAACAAGTATTTCTTCTTCTGGATCTCCTCTTCAAAAACACGGATCATCTTGCTGAAGAACGGATTGCTGATCCCTTGATTAAAACCGCAATAGCCTTCGAATCCGTGCGTTTTAAATTGCGGGCGCTGTTATTAGGAATATAATTATGTTCCTTAATCGCCTGCATAATCATATTCTTTGTCTCCGGATTAATATCCGGTGATTATTAATAGCACGTGATACCGTACTTACGCCAACCCCGCAGATTCTGGCTATGTCCTTAATATTGATAGAATCCATAAGAAATACTCATCCTGTCATACCCTGCCGTAAAGTTTCGCCATTTTACGGCACTTTACCGCGATTTCATCTGTCATCTCCCGGAAAGCATGCGCCATCTCCAGTTTTCCCCAGAGTGGAAGGTGTGTTAATCCTCGCTTCCCTCCCAGCCCCAGGTAATCCTGTACCGGTATCACTGCAAGCTTCGCCACACTCGCCAGTGCAAGGCGTACGAAGTCCCAGTGAATTTCGTCCCGGGAGTGTGTGCATTGTTCATATAATCTATAGAAAGCTGTCTGTCCGCCCTATCCATCTCCTCATACCAGCCGCGGATTGTATTATTGTCATGAGTTCCCGTATAAAACCACACAGTTGGTCGTATAGTTATGCGGCAGATAATCGCTTTCCTCTCTGGAATCGAACGCGAACTCCAGGACCTTCATTCCCGGGAATCCCGTGTCTTTTACTAATTTTAACACAGATGGCGTCAAAAATCCAAGATCTTCCGCAATAATATCAAGTTTACCAAACTTTTCCTGCATTTTCTGGAAAATCTCGATTCCCGGCCCTTTTTCCCAGGTTCCGTGAATCGCGTTTTCTCCCGGCCGGTATGGAATAGTATTCATCGAAGCCCCGGAAATGATCCACACGCACCACGTCATACATGCGGAAGCTGTATTCCATACGCCTCATCCACCACTGATATCCGGTCTTACCATGGTATTCCCACTGATACAGCGGATTCCCCCAGAGCTGACCTGTGGCAGAAAAGCCGTCAGGCGGACAGCCGGCTACCGCCACCGGTTTCCGGTTCTCATCAAACTGAAACAGCTCCGGATGGTACCATGTATCCGCGCTGTCCAGCGCCACATAGATGGGAATATCTCCAATGATACGGATCCCCTTTTCGTTGGCATACGATTTTAACGCACTCCACTGCTCTTCAAATTTCATTTGAAGGAAGGCGTAGAACCCTGCCTCGTCCGCCAGTTCATACTGGAGCTGTTCCATAGCTTCCCGCTTCTGGAGGCGGATATCCTCATCCCACTCCGTCCAGCTCTTTCCCTTATAATGGTTCTTAACCGCCATATAAAAGCAGTATTCCTACGGTCTCAGACCACAGTTTTTCCTGGCCTCCGCCGCTGTATGGCCGTCTTTCAGCCAGCGCTCATACGCCCTTGCGAAGCAGCGGAAAACGGTTAAAATAGATCTTCCCATAATCAATATCCTCGGATTGCTCTCCAAAAATCCGCGGCGTCACATTCCTCTTCTGTAAGGAGACCTTCCTCCACCAGCCTGTCGAGATCAATGAAATATGGATTACCTGCGAAAGCCGAAAAAAGACTGATAGGGTGAGTCCCCGTAGCTGGTCGGTCCCAACGGCAGAATCTGCCAGTAATGCTGTCCCGCCTCTTTTAATGTATCAATAAACTCATAAGCCTTTTAAAAATGCTCCGATTCCGTACTTTGACGGCAGACTGGCAACCGGTAGCAACATACCACATTCCCGCATTGTGTGTCTCCTTTATCCTTAATCCTTTTACTGCGCCGGCAGCTACACCCTTAATGATGTATTTCTGACAGCTTAAATAGAAAATAATGATCGGTACAATCGCCAGAACCAGCATGGCCATCATGGCTCCCATATCAATGGAACCGTAGCCGCCCTTTAAGTTCTGGATAACCATGGGTATTGTACCCTTTTCCTGCGGAAGAATCAAGCTCGGAAGCAGATAATCATTCCAGATCCACATGGCATTTAAGATCGCTACCGTAACAGCGGTAGGCCGAAGCATCGGAAATACCACATTAAAATACGTCTGAATCGGGGAACAGCCGTCAATCATGGCCGCCTCTTCGATTTCCAGCGGTATTGCCTTTACGAATCCGCAGAACAGGAATACCGCCTGCCCCGCCCCAAATCCCAGGTACAGAAGAACCAGACCGTACATGGAGTTTAAGTATAAATCGTTGGCTGTCTTGGACATGGTGAACATAACCATCTGGAACGGTACAATCATGGCAAATACAAAGATATAGTAAAGAATGCTGTTAAATTTCGATTTCACTCTGGTAATGTACCATGCCGTCATGGAGGTAAACAGTACAATTACTGCTACGGAGCAAACCGTAATAAACAGAGACCTTCCAAACGCCGGAAAAAATCCGGTCTTCCTCACACCTTCGAAATAGTTCGTAAGGGCCACGTAGGTTCCCGCCTTCGGCAGCTGGAACGGCGCATCGCTGATGTAGAGTTTGCTCTTAAAAGAGTTCACCAGAACCAGGAAAATCGGGAAACAGAAATGCCAGTGAAAGTATGGCAAAGAACACAGTCATCATCATGCCGGTCGATTTGCTGACTTCCATCTGCTGATTTTCCGCTTTTTCGCTTTCACGCTCATCAGTTTTCTACCTCCTTACGCCTTGTTAAATACAGCTGTGTCAGGGAAATAACCGCAACCATCAAAAAAGAAGACAACCGCCTTCGCCTGACCGACGCCTTCCCCAGCCGACTCTGCCGTAGAACGTACTGTAAATATCGAGAGCCAGCATACTGGTCTGTCTTCCGGGTCCACCTGCGGTGAGAGCTTCCCAGGTTCTGGTCAAACAGCTTAAAGGAATTGGTCAGGGTTAAGAAGAGACAGATCGTAAAGGAAGGCATAACCATCGGAATGATGATGCGCCGCAGCGTCTGTGTCTTCGTAGCTCCGTCAATCTTTGCCGCTTCGATTAAATCCGGAGAAACGTTCTGAAGGCCTGCGATATAGATGATCATCATATAACCGATGAGCTGCCAGCGTTCATCAGATAACCAGACCCCAGAAACCGTATTTGGCGTCGAAGGAACAGCGTAATCCCCAAACTTTGCCAGAATACCATTTAACACAGCTGCGCAGATAGCCCAGAACGATACCGCCGATTAAGTTCGGCATAAAGAAAACGGTTCGGAATAAATTCGTTCCCTTAATGCCTCTCGTCAGAGCATACGCCATCAAAAATCCAAACATTGATCGTCACAACGGACATATGGTGAATTTCTACGGTGAATACCAGCGCATTTATGAAGTTCTGGTCCAGAAATATCTTTTTATAGTTGCTTTTATGCCCACCCACGTCGCATCCTTTACCGTGGTAAATTCCGTAAATGACAGATAAATACCCATGATAAACGGATACAGGAATGCAATGATATGGCAATCAGCGTCGGGCGACAAAAAATCGGAAAATACCGTTTGATGGATTTTTGCATGGTCACCCTCCTTGAACATACATAGTGATTCTCAGCGTTTAGGTAAAGAAATGGGGAGGAAGTTCCCTTTACGCTCACCCATCTCATGTCTGTTGCCTTACTCTTATTTGGTCATGGCCTTTCATTAGCCCAGTCGGCTCATATATCGTCAACAACGGCCTGCCATTCTTTTCCGCCCTGAGCATGCACTGTAACAGGAAGAGCCAAAGTTATCTTTAAATGTCTGGCTCGGGAATGATGTGAAGTTCCAGGATACAGAATATAAATCCGTATTACTCATGTATCTGTCAACCTCTTTTTGCCAGCGGGTCGGTTGGCTTCTCATCTGCTGTGAACGTATCAAACGGAGCGATAAAGCCTAACTTGTTTGTCACATAATCTTTTCCTGTGTCAGAACTGAACAGCCATGTTAAGATCAAGAGATGCCTGCTGATCTTCTTCCTTGGCCTGGCTGTTGATGGAGAAGTTCTCGGTACCGATACATAAGCCCCTGCTTCTCTTCACCTGCTACGCCTGTATAGATCGGAAGGAATTTAACGTCCCTTCCTTCACGGTATTACCTTCTACGCCTGCTACCTGGCTCCATCCCCAGTTACCGTTCTGAACCATGGCAACCTTGCCCAGTGCGAACTCAGCCATGGAGCCCTCTACGGTCTTGGCGCCTACCATCTTCGGATCTGTGCAGGAGATTATTTAAATATAAGTCAGAAAATGTTCTTGAAATTATCGGAATACTTGAAGTCGATCGCATCTTTATCGCTTACATTGTCATCTTTGTATTCGTAATAAATCGGAAGGTTTGCAAGGTGGGTCTGCCATCTCCAGTCTTCACCAGGTGCAAAGGATGTGGAAGCGAATACGCCTTCGATTGCCCAGATCAGCTTTCTGGCCTGCATATCCTCGGCAACTGCCTTTTAATGTATCAAAGTTCTTAATATCGTCCATGGATGCTGCCTTTGCGCCATCCAGGGCGAAATATTTCTGCATAATTGCATCATTGTAAATAATACCGTAGCCTTCTTACTACGTACGGATGCCATATACACCGTCTCCGTCGGTTACTGCCATACTCTTGTCAACCAGATGGCTGTAGATATCCGTATCTTTTAAATCACGGCAGTACTTTGCCCATGACTTATATCCGATCGGTCCGTTAATCTGGAACAGTGTCGGCGGTTCTTTCTTTGCTACTTCGGATTTTAATGTCTGCTCATACGTTCCGGCCGCTGCTGTCTGAACCTTCATCGGTACACCGGTCTCAGCCGTGTACTTCTCTGCCAGTTCTACCCATACATCCGCAACCTCAGGCTTAAAGTTTAAGTAATAGATCTGTCCCTTCGCATCGGATGCTGCTGCAGTAGTGTCCTCCGCCTTTGCCGCCTCGGTGGTCTCGCCAGCCGGAGCCGCTGTGGTCTCTGCCGGTTTCGTCTCCGCCGGTTTGGAAGAGCATCCAGCCAGTGTTCCAGCCGCCATAGCGGCTGCCAGTGAAAGCTGCCAGTTTTCTTAGTTTCATAATATATATCCTCCTTCCGTATCTGCGTTCTCTGCCGCAGGTACTTTCCATATAATGTTACGTTTGGAACTGTTACCGGGAACCTTCTCGGTAACGGTATCGGTAACGTTTCCAATAACCTTGGTTTCACTATAGCACAGTGTATGAAGAGATGCAATAGTTTTTTTAAATTCCTTTCTATTTTTGTCACTATACTACAATATTATCCTATAATTTTATGCATATGCCACATATTATATGACACAAAAATCTGAAGTCAAGTTTTGAATTCTTACAAATTATACTATATATGCTGTTGACTCTTTCCAGCCGGAAAGAGGTGAATCCGTGCAATATATTGTTTCTTATCTTATTTCTGTCGCGGCCGGTGTAGCTTGTTACTACATAGGCAAATGGTTGGACAGAAAATAAATAATGGCAGCCTGCCTGGGTATTCCCGCCCAAAAGAGGAAAAAAGATCCCCCAAAGAGTCGCACCTCTTTGGGGGATCGATTTTTGTGAATCCATGCAATTGTTTCATATCATTTCTTAGTTTTAATAATAAACGATTATTCCCTTTCTGTCAAATAGTCATAAAATAAAAAAGCCGTCATTATTACTGTTCGCATCCTGTTCCCGCCCTGCTGCCCACTCCGGCGCTATACCATCTCAATATCATCATCGTGATACATATATTCAGCTGCCGCAAACAGCACCGCCGCCTCGTATGCATCAAGTTCCTTTTCACATTCCACCTCATGACCGGTCAGCGAAGCGATCCGGGTGATTCTTCCAATTCGTCCTTCACAATCTTCCAGAACAATCTCCCGTTTCCGGTTCTGGAGTACGATAACAGCTCCTGCCGTCAGTGGAACCACCGCCTTTACAGCCAGAGGCGCCCGAAACAGAACCGCCGCTCCGCCTCCTTTGCTGTTTCCGCTGATGTCTGTCCGTTCCTCATATTGGAATGGGACTGAAATTTCCTGTTCAGCCTGGGTTCTGTTCTGTTTTCTATCACACAGCGCCCTCTTTCTTTTTCTGACACGGTAGTGAACAGCGCCGTCTGTCCCACATATTTCACGGACCGGGCCGTTTTTTGGCCAGCCCTCTATTGTTCCGGCCAATTTCCCATCCTCTCCGTAGATTCTGGAATTTCCAACACATTCTTTAATCTTTATTTTCATCCTGCCATACCTCCTCTTTGCTGTAATAACGGTCTGGCATACCCCCGCCAGGACCATAACATAAATGGGATTGATATCAAACCGCCGAAGCACAAACAGTGCCGCCGCAAAGATCAGTACCGCATCCACCTTCAGTCCGGATATAAGGGCCGGAAGCGAAAATCCTGCTTCTCCCCAAAACGATGTAATAATGATACTCATGCCTGCCGTCGCAATCATTGCCACTACGGCCGGCCTTAACGTATTTAAAATTCCCCTGAAGCATCGTAAGCTTTTTATATTTCGTATAAACGTATGCCAGAATCGACACCAGAATACAGGATGGCAGAATACAGCCTGCAGTGGCTACAACCGCTCCCGGAAGTCCGGCAATGCGCAGCCCTACAAAGGTTGCGGAATTGACGGCAATCGGCCCGGGCGTCATCTGTGAGATTGTAACCAGATCATTAAATTCCCCCGCCGTCAGCCAGTGATGCAGCGTCACCACCTGATTCTGGATCAGCGGCATTGCCGCATAGCCGCCTCAAAGCTGAATGCACCGATCTGTAAAAACTTAAAAACAACTGGATATAGCTCATTCTACCGCCTCCTTCTTCATCGATCTCCAGGTTCTGGCAGCTCCGAACACGATACAGCCGAGTACCACGTATACCACATTGATATTCAGAAAGAATGTAAGAACAAAAGCCGCTGCCATAATTAGCATGGAAATCTTGTTTTTCTCAACCAGAATTCCATGTCCCATTTCAATACCACAGCAATAATGACAGGCTGCAACACCAGCCTGCATGCCTGTCAGCATGGAATGAACCCAGATATTATCGCGGAATGCGATATAAAACATGGACACCAGCGACAGAATCACAAACTTGGTGGAAGAATCGTTCCAGTATGGATACCAGCATGCCCTGGTATCCCCGCCAGCTTATAGCCGACTACAATAGATCCGTTGACGGCGATTGCCCCCGGCGCGGACTGGGCAATGGCAATCAGATCCAGCATTTCCGTTTCATCGATCCAGTGATATTCATCGGCAAACTTCTTTTCATCAGAGTCACGATCACGTAGCCGCCCCCAAAGGTAAAAGTTCCAAGCGATATCATGGAAAGAAACAGCTTCCACAAAATTCCTTTTTCTCGTTTCATATTGTACTTCCCTCCTCTTACCTACAGTATATTTCACTTGATTAATAAGTAAAATAGTATTATTATATCAGATAAATATATAACATTTTCCTTATCGAAAGGAGGGATTCACATGACGCTCCGCCATATGAAGATATTTGTTTCAGTCTATCAGAACAACGGAATTACCAGGGCTTCCGAAGAGCTCCACCTGGCTCAGCCATCCGTCAGCCTGGCCATTCGGGAACTGGAGGATTACTACGGAATCCGGCTGTTTGACCGGATCTCCGAAGGCTCTACGTCACTGAGCAGGGAAAGATGTTTTACGATTACGCACTCCATATTGTTTCCTGTTCGATGAGATGGAACTGGGAATCCGCAACTGGGAACACATGGGTACGCTTCGTATCGGTTCCAGCATCACCATTGGCAACTTTCCTTCTCCCCGGCCTCGTAAAAAGTTTACGACCACACACCCGGAGATGAATGTAAATGCATCGGTTCATAATTTCTTCTTATATTGAAGAATCCATTTTAAACAACCGGATCGACTTCGCCCTGATCGAAGGAATTCCGGAATCACCCCAAATTATCCGGGGACCCCTTCATGAACGACCGCCTCTGCCTGATCTGCGGCAACGTCCCATCCTCTCGCTTCGAGAAGTACGGTTTTGCTGTCTGAACTGGAGCAGCAATAATTTTATTCTGAGAGAACCGGGAAGCGGAGGACGCGAGATACTGGAAAGCCTCTTAACCGGCTTTCAGATTCATTTAAACGCCGCCTGGGAAAGCGTCAGCACCCAGGCCATTGTAAAAGCGGTTGCGGAGGTCTGGGAATCTCCATTCTCCCCTATCTCCTGGTGGCTGATGATATCAAAACGGCATTGTTCTGGAAAAAGGAGGTGGAGGGCATCTCACTTTCCGCAAATTTTCTATCATTTACCATAAACATAAATACTTAACACCGTCTGCCAGGGAATTCATCCAGCTGTGTCACACTGACGAGATAATTCAAGAATTTGACCTGTAATGTTAAGAGAAAAGAAATAGTATACGCTGGATTTTCGTGTAAAATAAAGGTACGACAGACTAAGGAGGAGTATTTATGACAGAAAAACACCTGATTCAGACAGCAGTGATCCTGGCCGCGGTTTCGGCCTTTGGCCTACGGTGGCCTGCGCACAGGGCAGCACTTCCGCCCCCCATTCCGGACACACTCAAAGTAGAAAATGTAAAAGATCATGTAATTACCGTACAGAGCAGTGAAGAGGTGAAGGTCGTCCCCCGACATGGCCGAGCTGGTCTTCTCAGTAACCACACAGGCTGAAGACGCAAAAGCGTGTCAGGAGCAGAACAGCAGAGATCTGGCAAATGTAATCAGCTTTCTAAAGGGATTCCGGCATTGCGGAGACATCGATTCAGACCTCCAACTATGGGCTTGATCCGGTTTACGACTGGAATTCGGGAAGAACCATCACCGGCTATGAGATGAATACGAGATCACCGTATCCGATGTTCCGATTGACCAGGCAGGAGCACTGATATCTTCCAGTGTGGAAGCCGGAATCAACAGCATCAGCCAGGTCACCTACCTTTCCAGCAAGTATGACGAGTCCTACCAGCAGGCGCTTAAGAATGCCATCGCTTCCGCCAGGGTTAAGGCAGAAGCCATAGCGGAAGCAGGCGGCTGTTCGCTGGGCGCGGTCGTCCATGTGCAGGGAGTATAGTGACAACCAAACTGCACGTTATTCCAGTTACCGGAACGCAGCCACAGAGGATAAGGCCTCAGGCGCGGTATCCATGGCGCGAAGCGGGACAGTTAAGCGTCGAACGGCCCAGGTGACGGTGGAGTTTGAAATTCAGTAAGACTTAGGCTTAGAAATATTTTTGTACAATTATCATAAAAACAATTGACAATAAAACCAACTTCTGGTATAAAGTAATTAAGAATAAGAGCAAACTCTCGCGGAGGCATAACCTATCGGTTATTTCCGCGAGTTTTTATTGATAAAGAGGTTTGCTATATTTGTTACAAAAAATGGTAAGAAAATGATTTTCCCAAATCACAGCAGGCTTTTAAGTATTAAAACATCGATAATATAATTACAATAATTTATCCAATAAACATAACTTTGGAAAAAAACAGATAACAGACCGAAAATTTAGTTCACTTTAGAACCTGCGATTCGGTATGAATGCAAACGAGAAAACGCTGAAGGAATTGAACCACCCGTAATGGTTATACTTATAAAAGAAAAAGCAGAAAAGAACATATTGACTGTTAAACCAGAGATATTATTGTTAGAGGATAGTTGCGGAAAATCATAAAAAGCATTAATAACAATTTTGCTGTAGCGAGGACAGCCGGGAATCAATGTATCGTCTCAGGGAAAGGAATAGGCTTTGGTACTGTTCCCAGAGAGGTTACTGACTTAGGTGTGATTAACCGCACATATTATGATGTAGATTCAGCTTATATAGCAATGATCAATGACTTTCCAGAGGAAATTATTGATGTTTCATCAAAAATCATTGATTATACGAGACTTGTAATTGATAATTCCATTAGTTCCAATATTGTCTTTTACATTGGCGGACGTACATAAATTTTTGTATACAGTTATCAGAAAACATATGAATATAAAAGCTTCCAATTACGAATGATATTGAATTCTTTTTTCGAAAAGGAAATGAAAAATTGGAAAGTATGGGCTAAAAGCTGATTAAGAAACAGTTACGTCTATCTCCCTAAAGAAGAAGCCGCTTACATTGCACTACACATTATTAACGCCGAAGAAAAACTTCAAAAGTAAGGAAGAAATCAATGATGACGAGATTATCGAAAAATAACTGAACTCATTGAAGAAGAGTATCAATTGAGGATCAATAAAGAAAATTTCAATTACTCCCGGTTTGTTTCACATATGCATTACCTTTAAAACGTGGGAAATGCAAAGAACTTCTTTCTACTGATAATAGAAAATTGTACCATATTTTAAAGGGAAGACCAACCTCTTACCTATGTCTGTACGGAAAAAGTAAGCAAATACTTTGTAAATGAAACAGGCATCCAACTTACCGATGAGGAAAAACTATATCTAATGCTGCACATTAATCGTCTGTGTACCAGAGAGGACTGTAACCAATAGGGCAGAAACCTCATGCACAAAACAGATCGCTGTTTTGTACGTGGGGGTTTTATTTATAATAATTTTAACAATACTAACGCGAAGTGTTGTAAATATAAAACTTAAGAAAGGAACAGGAACATGGCTGCAGAATACTTTAAGTTAAAAAAAATTCAGAAATTGGTACATCACCTGATTTTCCAAGAGAATTAGATCCAGATAGATTAGATGAGGGAGCAAAGCTAATTATGTTGGATCCATATGGATTTTTATTCCCTTATGGGGATACGAGCCAAAAACCGCCGGTATATTTTCACCATGCCTACATAAATAAAATCAGGTTCAACGGAATAACAGAATTGGGAGATGATTACCTGTCACATCAAAAATCAGGAAAACATCACGATGAGATGGCACAGCCCACTACCCCTGTGACTAAGCAATATGTTAGATTTGAAGATACTCCCTGCGGTGGCTATGCAGCAGACAGATTTTCCCTATTCGGAAATACGATATTACGATGATGGAACCCTTACAGTAAAAAGAAGCAGATTTTCTCGATTTAACTTTTAAGCCTTTCAAATACGCTAACGTGGACTATGGAAACATGTTTAGGGGCGTTTTCAGGTTCAGCAGCCCTGTATGCTAACAGGTTTTTATGAGAACCGGCCTGTAATGGGCTTAGCAGCTACGACCAATTTATGCCCCCTCTACTGTCGTCGACGATGTAATGGCCGGATCTGCATATATTTATGTCGTTGGACACGGAATCAGAGAAGACGGTAGAGAAGAAGCTTACATGATTACAAAAGGCCTATATGACGATAAATCTAATGGTATCAACAATGGTTACTACTGGATTGAGGGGGAGGAACCTATTATCGTCAGTAATGCAGAAATTGAGGCAGACTGGGTACACCTTCCTATGTAGATGACGGTACTGTTGTCTATAAAGATGCTATTTTTTCATATAGGGCCAAAGGAAATTCATTTCTGTGGTAAATGGGGAACGAAAAGGTTTTACAAAAGAACCATGTATTGAAAGGCATGCCAGTCTCAAATATACGGAAGCTGGTATGAAGGAAAGATGCCATATGAGCATAAGTTATTTTTTGCCTGGGGCGAACATACAGGTGCCTACGATCATGTGATTAAAGCTTATGGATTCCATGTAATTGATTAATTTAATGATGATATTTATCAGTGTAAGTAAGAGGTCTGTAACCAATCGGGCGGAAAACCTCACACAAAGCAGATCGCTGTTTTGTGTGAGGTTTCATATATTTGGGAAGGGGATTTACATATGAACCATGTAGAATTTTCTAAAGAAATCCTGATACTTGTAGGCGGTGAAAAAAATGTCTCTAATTTCACGCATTGTATTACAAGACTAAGGTTTAATGTAAAGGATAAAAAAGTATTGTTAAAGCAGAAGATATCAATAAAATAAAAGGGAGTAATGGGAAGTCAGTGGCAGGGGAACAATTCCAGGTTATCGTTAAAAAGCGATAAAACTATATTCTACTTTATGTAAGATTGGAAATTTTGAAAATAGCAAAAATAAATACAAATTTAGGACCAGGATTTAGAAAAAGAGGAAATGGAATTGGAAAAGTCTGGGCTATAAGGCGCTGAATTACCTAAGTCCAATGATGACATCTGTTATCCCTCTGATGGTAGCAGGCAGTCTATGTAAAGTCATCGCATATTTGCTCGGACCGGACTTCTTAAAGTAATAGCAGCGGATAATGGACTATATGTTATGCTACAATCTGATGTATGATGCTTTTTCTATTTCCTTCCGGTATTTCTGGGGTATGTTCAGGCAAGGTACTTAACTACAATCAATATACGGTATTTATCTGGGTACTCTGATAATCGTTCCCGGATTTATCAACTTGGTGGGTGTTCAGAATAGTTTAGATGTACTGGGTATGTCTTTCCCTATAATCAGTTACTCCAACTCATTCCCTGCCGGTACTCTGGGGAGGATTAGTATGTAAATATATTCTCGGGTTCCTGGAAGACCATATTCTTCATCTGCCAAGGCATTACTAATACCATTATTGACAGTACTGATTATGGCTCCTGTCATGTTAGGTATCTGTGCCCCTTTTGGGTACTTATATTGGCAATTACCTGGGAAATTTCTTCATGTATCTGTCTTCTTCTGCTAATTCATTTGAGAATTATCGGAGACTACTCTTATTACAATTGCCTGGCCATTCATTATTCTTCTGGGTATGCACGGCGGTTTATCGGCATTTGCCATGAGCATGATGAATGACTATGGTTATGATCCATTCCTTTTTAATACGGCCTATGTTGCTAATGTAGCCGTATTTGGTATCGCTTTAGGCGTGGCGTTGAAATTAAAAAGCAAAGAAAATAAGAGTCTAACTCTTAATTATTTTTTACATGTATTTTAGGCGGCGTTACGGAGCCAATCCTATATGGAGTATTAATCAAGTATAAAAAAATCTATTTTAGGTCTGATCTCTTCCTGTGCGATAGGCGGCTTCCTGTGTGGTATCTTTGTTCCCCAAACTATATGTTTATACCTCTACTTCTGTGCTCGGAATCTGGGCCTGTTGGATGAATCAGGAGGATCCTCGCAATGCAGTCATTGGAAATGCAATTTACTAATTACTTTCATAGTATCAGTTGCCGTTACCTACTTGATGAAATATAAACGAGGATGCATAAAAAATCAGTAGTGAATATATCATGACATTTGAAAATGACTTTTTATGGGGCGGTGCCACTGCTGCCAACCAGTATGAAGGCGCATGGAATATCGGTGGCAAAGGAGCTTCTATTTCAGATCACTGCACCTGTGGATCACAGTCAAGTCCCAAAATTACACCCGTGTTGGAAAAGGAACATTGTATCCAAGCTGGGAAGCCACTGATTTTTATCACCATTTTAAAGAAGATATCGCTTTAGCGAAAGAAATGGGATTCCGCGTTTTTCGTATGTCCATTAACTGGTCACGCATTTATCCTACAGGCCTTGAAACAGTGCCTAATGAGGAAGGATTAAAATTTTATGATAATGTTTTTCTGCGAAAGTTAAATAATGCAGGCATCGAGCCACTGGTAACCATCTTCATTATGAGATTCCATACGCATTGGTCGAAAAATATAACGGCTGGTATTCCAGAGAAGTCATTGACTGCTATATCAGATATTGTAAAACAATATTTGCACGATATCATAGGGACAAAGTTAAATATTGACCTTCAATGGAAATAAACTCTGGTAATAATGCCGCTGGGAGCCGTGTTATCATTAGGAACAGTCAAAGGCTATTGGTGGTCCGATTGCTGACGTTCCGGATGAAAACAAATTCGCTATCGGGACTCCATCATCAATTTGTCGCAAGCGCTAAAGCTGTTAAGACGCTCATGACAAATATCCTCATTTCAAGATTGGCAATATGAGCATTTTTTGCCGCAAAATATCCCAATACCTGTAATCCAGATGATGTCTTGTTATGTCAGAAGCGAATGAGAGATATGAACTGGTTTTGCTCGGACATTCAGGTTCAAGTTATTATCCATGTTATGCCAAACGCTTCTTTGAAGAAAATAATATTCAAATTGTAAAAAGATAGCGGAGATGATAAAATTTTGAGGGGATGGTAAAGTTGATTTCTATACCTTCAGCTACTATATGAGTGCTTGTGAATCCGCAGACCCTGCTATAGTTGAACAGGCAGGCGGCAATATAATAGGTGGTATCAGAACCATACTTAAAATCAAGCGGGATGGCAGATAGACTCGAAAGGATTACGCTATTCATTGAATGAAATTTATGATCGATACCAAATACCATTGATGGTAGTCGAAAACGGATTAGGCGCTTTTTGATCGGCTGGAAGAAGACGGATCAATCCATGATACCTACAGAATAGACTATTTACGACAGCATATCAAGACAGATGGCAGAAGCAGTAAAAGATGGTGTGGATCTGATGGGGTATACCCCTGGGGATGGATTGATGTTGTCTCCCGCATCAACAGGTGAAATGGCTAAGCGTTATGGATTCGTATACGTAAAAAAAATATGATGATGGCATGGTGATCTAGACCGATTAAAAAGACTCCTTTTTCTGGTATAAAAATGTAATAGAATCCAACGAGAACTTAGGATTAATCAGTGCATACGTTCCTTCTCTCATTTTTTAATTATAAGCAGGAGTTATCGATTACTCAATAAATAAAAGAAAAACAGGCTTGCCCGCCTGGAAGACTTCTTTCTGTCAACCAGACAGGCAAGCCTGTTTCTTCTATACCAATCTCTGTTATTTATATTTATATCTTTTTCCCTGCCTCAAAATCCTTTATCTCATCTATAACCTTCTTCATAACCTTCTTCATCAGCATCTCACTGAACAGAGAATTGACCCACGCAAACCAGGGCCTTGTATAAATTCTCTCATCGTCCTTATGAATACTCTCATGAATATATCCCGTACCCGCGTCATTTTGCACCAGCATATGAATCAAGCGGTCAATTTCTGCGTTGTCATCCGTTGTAAGGGCCTGAATAATGAGCCATCGGCCATACGTGACCTGGTTTCGTGTATGGGGGCTTAATTCCGGTGAGCCTGGTTCCCTCATAGAAACAGGGATTATCGCTGCTGAGTACCAGCCTCCTGGTATTCTGGTATACAGGGTCAGGAAGCGTCACAGTATCCAAAATACGGCATGGACAAAAGCCCCGGGATTCCTGCATCATCCATTAAAGTGTATTTCCCAATCCGTCTGCCTCGTAAGCGCGTAGACACGCCCATATTTTCCGTGCTCCACGACTCCCGTACCGCTCAATTCCGCCCGAATCTCCCGGCTAAGAAGCTTTGCCCGGCCGGCCAGTGCATAATCCTGCCATACCGTTTCTGCAATCTCAGACATCTGTTCCAGAGCCACAGCCGCATACATGTTGGATGAATCAGATATCCATAAGTACAGGCATCATCACTGGGCCGGAATCCGACCAGGTCATGCCTGTATAGGCAAACCGGCGTTCCCAGTCCGAGCGTTTAAAGTCTCTGTCTCTTTATCCGTATCCCTTTCAAACCGGTAAGGGGATTTCTTCCTCATGGTTCTGTTCTGCAGCCCCACTGGTCTGTGACCTTCTCACAGGCGCCCTTCAAAGCATGATCCAGATGGTCTGTACGCCCTGTTGTCTTCCACAGTTCAAGGCCAGCGCAATCGGAAGCAGAGAGAATCCACCTCGTATTTTCGTTCCCCAGGTCCAGTCCGTCTGGCCTGACCGGTCCGGAGCGTAGTGACGGCCGTTGGCAGCGGCGTTAAATGCATTGGCATAAGGATCTTTATTCATATAATAGACCTGTTTTTGAAGGACCCGTCTGATCAGATCATAGATTCTCATGCCGGGCGCGGCGGGTAAGTACGATGACCTGCCGCCGAATCTCTCAGCCACATGGCCTCAAATATCACCGGTGATTACAAACAGACTGCCATCCTCCAGTTCCTTTACCGCCTCGTCGATCGTATTCAAGTAGCACTGTTCAAACATATCCGCAAGCTTACCCGGGCAGACGTTTTTTCAGTTCTGCCGCCTCCGCCGCCAATATGGCTCTGGTACTGCTCTACCATTTCAAGTCCTCCAACTTTAAGTCCAATTTTAAAGGAGTCTTTCCGGTCTTTGACGCTGCGGCTGTCCGGCTGGCTCCCACCGCAGGTGACAACCGCCGCACTTCCGTCAAATACAAACTCGCCCTCCTCATTCACCACCATAAACGCTTTGGCAGAAAGGATAAACGCAGCCGCCGCAGACTCCCCGGCTTTCAAATGAATCCGCTTAAAGTCCGCCAGGGATCCCCAGGCGCCGCCAGTTCGAATCCGTAATCCGGACGTAAACACGCCACCTCGTCGCATTCAAACATCGAATGGTTCGTAATTTCACAGAGAGCTTGACCTGTCCTGTTTCGAGCTGCTCCGCCTTAAAATTGCTGTATTCAAAATCGCCGTAGCTCAAACCATATCCGAATGGGTACAGCGCCTCGCGTTCCATATAGCGGTACGTTCTGCCTTTCATGCTGTAGTCCGTAAATTCCGGCAGTTCCTCCGTGGTCTGGTAAAAAGTGACCGGAAGTCTGCCTGAAGGAACTGCTTCACCTGTCAGAAGCCTCGCCGCCGCCAGACCTCCCATCTGTCCGGGATACCATACATGCAGAATCGCACTGCAGTGTTCATCAGCCTCGTTTATCGCCATGGCACTGCCTGTAGGGCAGAGCAGAATCACCGGAGTTCCCGTCTCACAGACCGCCTTTAAGAGTCTCATCTGGGACTCCGGAAGGTTCAAATCCGCCTTGTCTGCACCGGCATAGCTGTTGTTGGCATCGCCCTCCTCCCTTCCAGTGTTCCGTTTAATCCCAGGCATAAAAATACCACGTCGCTACGCATTGCCATGGAAACCGCCTCTTTCAGCCGGTCATCCGCTTCCGCCAGATTTTCCACGTTGTCACGGTAAAGATGAGCACCCTCCGAGCAGAAAAAATCCTGGTATCTTTCCCCAGTACGGCCCGTATTCCTTCCAGAAGCGTGTATTTCTCCCGTTGCTGTGCCGTTGTAATTGCCCTTCAGAAGTCCCTCGCTGTCGCTGTTGGGTCCGATTACCGCCACAGTCTTAAGCTTCGCCTTATCGAGGGGAAGAATTCGTCATTCTTTAAAAAGTACCATGGATTCTTCCGCCGCTTTTAGGGCAAGACCGTGATGTTCGGCGCAGTCATTGATCTCATACGGAATCTCATCGAATTCCGTATGTTGATCGAACATTCCCAAGCCTCATCCTTGTCATCATCAAATGGGTAACCGCTCTGTCGATATCGTTCTGCGGACACCAGGCCCTGGTTATAGGCGCTCATCACATGGAGATACACGGCGCCGCAGTTTAAATCGCAGCCGCTCTTAAGAGCCAGGGCCGCGGATTCCTGAGGGTGTATCCGTCAGGCCGTGATGCATATGGAAGTCCTTGATCGCACCGCAGTCCTGATACATAGTAACCGTCAAACCCCATTTTTCTCTCAGGATTTCTGTGATCAGATGATGACTTCCCGCAGGCCGCCTCACCGTTCAGCCGGTTGTAGCCCCCATCACGCCTTCGACTCCGGCCTCCTTCACACACCGCTCAAATGCCGGAAAATACGTCTCCGTCAGATCCTTTTGCTTACCACGCTGTTAAAGGAATGACGTCCCTTTTTCCGGCCCCGAATGTGCTGCAAATGCTTCACACAGGCAGCCGCCTTCAGTCTCTTTCCCATTGCCCTGCATCCCCTTAATGTAAGCGGTTCCCATACGCCCCGTCAGACACGGGTCCTCCCATACGTCTCATGTCCCCGTCCCCATCTCGGATCGCGGAAAATGTTGATATTGGGAGACCAGAAGGTAATTCCCCTTATAAAGCCCCCGGTCCCCGTTCCTCACGGCCTCGTGGTATTTTGCCCGTCCCTCGAGAGCAGTCACATCACCGATTTTCTCCAGAAGCGCCTCATCAAACATTGCCGCCAATCCGATGGCCTGCGGAAATACCGTAGCCGCCCCGGCTCTGGCTACGCCATGCAGCGCCTCATTCCACCAGTTATAGCTGGGAATGCCCAGACGCGCTCCACCGCCGGGGCATCGTAACGGAGCTGGGAAACCTTTTCCTCCAGCGTCATCTGTGACACTAAGTCGCACTCTCTCTTCATCTGTCCTGCTCTCATCCAAATATACCGGTTCCATTCGCTCTCGTACTCCTGCGGCCTATTCTTCGATTTCGAAAATAGCCTCTGTCTCCACCGGAATATTCCCCGGCAGCACGTTCATGCCTACTGCAGATCTGGTCGGCGCTCCCGCCTCCTCGCCGAATAAGTCCACCAGAAGCTGGGAACCGCCGTTTGCAACGTATGGCTGCTCATAAAGTCATCATCGCTGGCCACATAGACCAGGATCTTCACAACCTGTTTTACCTTGTTTAAATCACCGATCCGGTCCTGCAGCACAGCCAGCACGTTTAACATGGAATTCCTGGAGAAGACCTGCGCCTCTTCCTTTGTATATTCCTTACCAACCTTGCCTGCCACCGGGCTGTCGATAACAGGGCCGCAGCCGGAGATATACACGAGATTGCCCGCAAACACTCTGGAGGATGAGTAAACTCCGCCTTTTTGCAGGTGCCTTCGGAAGTTCCAGCCCTAATTCTTTTAACTTTGCATATACGTCACTCATGATTCATTCCTCATTCTTCTGATTTTTCGTTATACTATAATTTTATAACACTGCCGCAGTTTCTTTTCAATATCCTATCGTCTGAAACGGCAACCGTTCCATCAACCATAATCATCTGAAATCCGCTGCACAGCTGTTTTGGATTTTCGTAAACCGCGTAATCTACCTTTTCAGGGTCAAACACGTTAATATCTGCATGGTAACCTTTTTTTATCATACCCCCGGCCATCGAGGGAAAGCCTCTTCGCAGGCAGAAGCGTCATCTTTTAACGGCTTCCTCCATTGTCAGAACGCCCGTTCCCTGACGTATTCTGATAATTTTCGGAAGGAACCGTAAAGTCTGGGATGCGGGCAGTCGCTCACACCATACAGGGAATCGGAGATCACCATGGAATACGGAAGTCTGGCTACCGTATCCACATCCTCCTGGGACATGGAGAGAACGATAATTCCCACCTTTCCCTGTTCCTCTGCCAGTAAGTCGCTGCAGAAATCAGCCGGCTCTTCATATCCGGCCAGAGATGCAGCTTCCCGGAAATTCTTTCCTGTGAATTTCGGTTCGCCTCTTTCGTCACGGAGCTCAGCAGAATGCGCTCCCCAGCCTATGGCAGTCACCATATTGTCCCAGCCTGTATGTTCCCGGTAAATTTCACGCCGCAGTTCTTCCTTCCCGCGTTCCGTCCCAGTTTCTTAAGCGTCATCTCCACGCTGTCTTCCATTACGGCCGGAGGCAGCAGACTGATCAGTGTGGTGGAGCCGCCGCAGTGGGATAAAATCCACGGTTACATCCTGGCCTGCCGCTCTGGCGGCGTCGATCAGTTCAATCGCCTTATAAATCTCACTGCCCCAGTTTTTCACTCCGGAAGCCTTGAAATGGCTGATATTAAAGGGGAACCCCGGCTGCCCCTGTGACCTCGATTACCTCTTTCACCGAGGAGACCAGATTATCCCCCTCCCTCGGATGTGGCAGGCCAGAGGCCGGCCGAAGGGTGCTGCAGCGCTTATCAGTTCCTGTATCTCCGCCTCGGGCAGAATAGCATTCCGGCTGGTACATGATACCCATGGAAAGGCCCGGCCGCCCCGGCTTCAAGCCCCTTCGCGGATATAAGCCTTTGCCTGCTCCATCTCCGGTCTGGTAAACGGTCCTTTCCCATATCCCCTTATCGCTGCCTTCAACGTCCCTGTCGCAAGCAAACTGCCCACATGAAGCGGAAGCTCCGTTTCCCCAGTTCCTCCAGGTAATCGCCAAACCGTTCAAAGCCATCTCTTCAGGCGCAATGCCGAGAGGCACGGCTCGATAAAATCATAAATAGCCCGGCGGTACTTTTCGGCGCCGGAATCGGCGCCAGGCCGCAGTTTCCTCCGATCACGGTCGTAAGCCCCTGCGCCATCTCCAGCCGCCGAATTCGGATTGTACAGGGCATCGATGTCACAGTGTCTGTGGTATCGATAAATCCCGGCGTCACGACAGCCCCGACGCGTCGATGACTTCCGCCTGCAGAATCTGCCGCTTCCGTCCGCCGTGTTCTCTGTCACCGCCTCGATGAATCCATCCTTTATCAGCACATCTTTCCGGAACGGCTTATCACCGCTTTCCGTCATAGACCAGTCCATTCTTTATCAGCGTTCTCATACCAGCATCCTCTCGCTGCCACCACTTTTCCTGACGCAGCGTCTCTCCATCATAGAGATAGACTGAATTCTGCATATTAATGGCAGTACAACGTGAATCGGAATAAGCTCCACCTTGTCGCCGACCTTCAATCCGGTGTCTCCCTTTTTTGCTGGTGATGATCCCGTGTTCCTCATTCATTCGGCGGAGCTGAAGATCGTCATTTCCTGCAATCAGCGCGTATCCCGGGTAATAGTAGGGAGGCGTATCCGAGCAGGATATCCATGGGAAATGTCTTCGTGCCTCCATCAATCACCGCATACTCCCTGCATGGAGTGCTGACAACCGTGGCATAGATCCGCACGGCAATGTCTTCCGGTTCTGGCCGCCCCCTCTTTGCAAAGCATGTGATCCTTAAATATATATGTCCCCGGACGGATCTCATCCACCTTTCCCGTCTTTGCAACCTCCACACCCGTAGGGGTGGAACCTGCGCTGATCTCTGCGATGGGAACGCCGGCCTTCCTGATCTCATCCGCTATGGCCTCCATCATATCGCCTTCCTCGGCTCCCGCGATCACTTTATCCTCGGTGGGCTCATCGTGATAGACCAGACTCTTAAAGGTATAAATACCGGTCAGATTCAAATTGAAAGCTGATGGACTTCCTTCGCCAGCTCGGCGGCCTTTGTCCTCTGGACGCCGGTCCTCTTCGCTCCGGTGTCCACTTCCAGCCGGACCTCCAGGGTAATACCGGCGGCCTTTGCCGCCTCATTAAGCGGCATTGCGCATTCCATACTGTCTACCGCCAGAATCAGGCGTTTTAAACGCCTGGCCAGGGCGACGGCCTTTTTATCCTGAAGCCGCCAACCATGGGATAGGCGATAAAAATATCCTCCGCTCCCCATCTGCCATCACCTCCGCCTCTGACACCTTCGCACAGGTGATGCCTGCGGCTCCGTGAGCCAGCTGCATTCTGGCAAAGAGCGGCATCTTGTGTGTCTTAATATGCGGTCTCAGTCTGCATCCGGCCGCATCCGCCTCCGCCTGCATCCGATCACATTTTCCTCCGTCCTGGCCATATCGATGACAATGCAGGGTGTCTCCAACTGATCCAGTAATTCTTTCTGCATACGTTCTTCCTCCTTTTAAAAGCTGTCCGCCACACTTCTGATGTGAAGTGCAGCCGCCACTTCCTCTGCCGTTACCTGGTTCGGGAATTCCTTTTTTATCCACAGTTATGTCCACGCCCTCTTCCGATGTGATATCGAAGAAATTGTCTTCCAAAAATAACATCATACTCATCCATGCTCAGTTCCGCATAACTTACATACGTATCTGCATCAACGTGAATACAGAATACATCTTCGCCTCTCTGTCACAGAAATCCGGTATTCGGGTCTTGAAATCAAAAGTATTTCGGTTTCACAAAAAGCGTCGTTCCCCGGCTTACCACACGGCCATCCTCGATCAGACGGTATTCTGCCACCGCTTTCTTTTTCATCTTTCCTCTGTCAGGAAGGGGCAAAATCCATGGCCAGCACTTGTTTCACCTCAAAGGCCGCCGCCGTCTGTCTTTCCGTCTCATACAGTGTATGGAAATCACGGTCGAAGAGGCGGACCACCAATACGGCCTTCCTCTCCTCAAAAGATTCATTATGAAATTGTAATAGTCAATCTCTGTACTCAGTTCTTCCTTCACAGGCAGTAGCCATAAAACGGGAGTAGAACCGCCTCGCTCCGTAATGGAGTGCTTTCCAGCGGCCATGTAGTAATCAATGCTGGCCCAGGAAGCCACCGGCCAGCAGTCATTTAACTGCCAGTAGATGGAACCCATGCACCGTCCCCAGTTCCTTCTCCAGTGTTCCACGCCGTACTGAATCGCCTTCAGCTGAAGAATCTGGGAAATATAGGCGATGCTCTCCATATCCTTCGGATACTTATAGTAGCCGGAGATATAGGAGAATATCTTCGTGTTGGCAAGGCCATTCTTCTGATGTGATTCCATGACCTCACTGAAGATGTTCTGATCCTCCGGCAGGCTGAAGCATCCAGGGTCTTCTTTCCCGGGGAATGACTGGAATCCGAACTCTGAACAGAACCGGAAATAGAAATCCCGGTACTCCGTAAACGGCTTGTTGGAATGCCACACCTCCCAGTAATGGTTGTCGCCCCGGTTGAAATCATTGGGATCATCGAACGAACCGCCTGACGACGGCGAAGACAGCCAGTAATACGTCTGGTCATCCACCTGTTTTACCAGGCGGGGCAGAAGCATCTCGAAAAATCTTCGTATAGTCCGCTTTTGTATTTCGGCCTGTGTCCCTCCAGACGTCCCCAGTCGCGCCAGCCCCATTCCATCTCATTGTTGCCGCACCATAAGGCGAGGCAGGCGTGATAGGTGGCGGATCCGTTTACATTATCGGCCGTTTCAGCCAGAATATCAGCTTCAAATTCATCGTTTAAATCATAGACATTGCAGGCAAACATCAAGTCCTGCCAGACCAGAATACCGTACCGGTCACAGGCATCGTACACATAATCCTCCGGATAATAGCCGCCGCCCCAGATTCGGATACAGTTAAAATTAGCCCTGGCACAGTCACGGATGAGCCGTTCGCTCCGCTCTTCACTCAAATGGCCGAGGAGATTATCTTCCGGTATATAGTTGGCGCCCATGGCAAATATCTTCTGGCCGTTGACCACAAAGGCAAACTGATTGCCCCATTCATCTGCGTCCGTGCAGACAGTGACAGTCCTCAATCCGATGGTTCTTTCCCATACATCGAGAACAGCGCCCGCTGCTTTAAGTTCTGCCCGCACCGTATACAGTGGCTGTTCGCCGTATCCATTCGGCCACCACAGCTGCGGGTCCTCGATAAAGTGCTTCTATCGTTTCGTACAGGCCGGCTGCCGGGATGAACGGTCTGGCTGACAAAAATCCGGTTCCATCCGGCGCCGTAATTTCGCATGCAAGCGTATAGGCTTCCAGACGTTTCACTTCTGCCAGGCATTCTCACACTGCTCTCAAGCGACAGCTTCACCCCGGTATCTCCATGCTCTGGCGGACCCTCACATCCTCCAGACAGGCGCCCGAATATCCGGACAGATAGACAGCTGCGGAAAATTCCGGCGTCCGGCAGCTGAGGCCCCCAGTCCCCATCAAACATATAATGGGCCTTTCTGAGTGCTCCGTTTCCCTTCATGCAGCCTGTGGAAGCATAAAAGATGTCCCCTTCCCGGTCCGCCTTTTCAATAAAGGCGATAGGAGAATGAAGGTAACAGCCAGCCGGTTTACCGTCTTTAGCTTTCCCTTTACATCAATTCTCCAGGTGCGGTGCATATCCCTGACTGCAAGGAGCAGTTCATCGTTTAAATAAATGTCTGCAATGGTATCAAGCCCCCTCGAACACGAGGCACTGCTCCGTCTCCCGGAAAAAGCTGTCCGGCACTTCAAATTCTCTCTCATATCGGTAGTCTCTGCGGGAAAGTTCCCGTGTCTCATACTCATTCGTCCGCCAATAGGGATCCTCGATGAGGCCTCCGTCCGCCATATCGGTCAAAACGGTTCCCGGGACAGACCCCTTATGCCATTCCTTCGTTTCCGTATCGCACCAGTTCCAGGTGCCATTCAGCGTAATTCGATGTTCCATAGTCTGCTCCTCTTCAAAAATGTATCAGCCCTTGATACCGGACGTTGCAATACCTTCTACGAAGTTCCTCTGGAAGAACAGGAAGAAGATTACGACCGGAATTACGAATATGGTTGCCGCCGCCATCAGGTGCGTCCAGTCAACCGAATACTGGTTTAAGAAGCCCTGAAGACCTAAGGACAGCGTCAGTTTTTCTGTCTTGTTAATATAAATGAGCGGCGCCAGGTAATCGGACCAGGCATTGATAAACGCATAGATACCGACGGTTGTCAGCGCAGGTCTTGAGAGCGGAAGCGCAATGGCGATGTAGCGTTTGAATTCGCCCGCGCCGTCGATCTTTGCCGCCTCCATCAGGGAATTGGGAAGACCTGCAAAAAACTGTCTCATAATGATAATGTAGAACGGACTGCCAAAGAATGTCGGCAGAATCAGCGGTACGTATGTATTGGTAAATCCCAGTCTGGACCAGATCTTATATAACGGAATCATGGTTACCGTATAAGGAATCATCATCGTCCCCATAATCAGGGCGGAGATGATGGGAGCGCCTTTCCATTTGATCTTGGCAAGGGAATAGGCTACCAGCAGGGTGGCTACCATCTGTCCCACTACGGAAAGAAGCGTGATGAAAATGGTATTCATCATATATCTTACATACGGAATCTTTGCCATGGCTTCCGGGAAATTGTTCCAGATGACCTCCTCGGGAAACAGTCTGACCGGCAGCTGGAAGGCATCCGCGTTTGTCTTAAGAGCCGTTGTCACCATGATTAAAAACGGTGAAAAAGAAGATAAAACTCAGCACAATAACAAGAATATACTTCGGAATCGGTTTTAAACGTTTTTATAATATGCGCTGATTGTTTTTCATACTTATTCACCCCCTACGCCATTCTCGGATACCTTCGTGATTCTGGTCATGACCAGTGTCAGCACAAACACAATGACAAACAAAAGCCATGCCATAGCGGAAGCCTGCCCATCTTCATATAAGAGAAATGCGGTGTTAAACAGATACAGAGGATACATTAAGATCGAGTTGGCCGGTCCGCCGCTGGCGTTGCTGGCACCGCCGCCGGAGCTGGCGTTGATGATAACGTATACCTGAGTAAAATACTGGAACGAGTTGATGATATTCAAAATCCCCTGGTACACCAGAACCGGCGCCACACACGGCATCGTAATCCGGAAAACTTGTCAAAAGCGTTCGCTCCGTCGATCTCGGCCGCCTCGTAATAGCTGTTCGGCACATCCTGAAGCGCCGCAAGGCAGATCAGCATGGTCGTACCGGTACACCAGGTTCCCATCAATACCAGCGCCCATTTTGTGTAGGCCGGGTTAACCAGCCACGAGGGGCCCGTTGATTCCGATCATCTCCAGCACGCGGTTGATATAGCCATATGTAGGATCGAACATCCAGATCCATACCATGGTAGCTGCAACCATCGGGATGATGGAAGGCATGAAGAAAATAGTTCTTGCCACGCCTCTGCCCTTAAACTTACTATTTAATAAGGAAGCAAGGAGCATTGCAATAAACAGGTTAATGGAGTGGATACAAAGGCCATAAAGAGAGTATTTTTCAGACTCTTGAACACTAGCGGGTCCTTGGAAAATATATTTGAAGTTCTCAAGGCCGATCCATTCCGGCGGCTTCACCGGGTTAAAGGACGTGAAGCTGTAGTAAAACGAGGTGAGCAGCGGTATCAGACTGAAACATACGAATCCAATAATCCATGGAAGTGCGAACAGAAATCCATTGATATTGTCCCGCCGTTCTGATTTGCTCATTTTCTTGGCAGTCGGTTTTGACATTGGACTACTCCTTTCTGATGTGTGAGATCGCCAAAACAAAAAGTGATATCTTTAAAACTTATTCAGCATATGGCTTGAATCATATACGAATATCACATTTGCTGCGGCATCATATGTGATATTCTGATTGTCACGGTGACCCGCTGAGTTATCGGTTACTGAAGCATCTTCGCCTGGTCGGCAAGGCCCTTCATGGCCTCCTCCGGCGTCTGCATACCGTTGTAAGCATAGTCAAGATACTCTTCAATTAAGGAAGTATATTTTGCCAGATCTTCAATCTTAGCGTACTGAATACCGTTTTCTGTCTTAAGCGCCTCAATGAACATATCGAAATTCGGCTGTGCCAGAATATCCGGATCATCATATAATGCAAGCTGTGTCGGCAGATTTGCCATACCGATTAACAGTTCCTTTGTTGCCTCAGAATTAGTGAAGTACTTAACGAAATCCCATGCTCCCTCTTTTTCATTCGCTACAACCGGAATGCTTAAGGAGTTTGTCTCATAACGGCTGGTTCCTGCGATCTCCGGATGTGCTTCGGTTCCCGGGATCAGCGCCACGCCATAGTTGACATCGGAGTTAAAGTTCTTCATCATGGCTGCCATCCAGGTTCCGTCAAAACGGAATAACTGCTTACCTGCAAAGAACATGTCATTTTCCGTATAGCGGTTGGTATTGGCCGTTGCGACGAATTCCTGTACCTTCTCGATTCCGTACTGGCTTCTGTAGTCGATGTTCATCTTAAGGCTGTCGAGGATCGCCGGATCATCCGGTGTTAGGGTTAATCCGTCATCTGACCACCACTTTCCGCCAAAGGCATAGATCAGTTCCTGTCTTGCACTTGCCAGCGGGAATAACGGGTAGCCCAGTCTCGTGATGGTTCCCTTTATCGTCAACCTCCGTAGCCTTTATCGCCATCTCATACAGTTCTTCCATGGTCTTCGGAGGCTCTGTGTAGCCGATCTCCTCAAGAATGTCCTTATTATAGAACATCTGGATAATCATGGATGCCAGCGGCGCACCGTATACAGTGTCGTTCAGTGAGTGTTGGCTACAGAGACTGATTGGAAAATACTCCTGTCAGATCGTAATTATCAGCTGCGGCCAGATCGGTAATGGACTCTACCAGTCCGTTGGTGGCGTACGGCCAGGACATCCTGGTTGGAGACTTCAATAACGTCAGGCGCTTCATTACCGGAGATGGCAACGATGATCTTCTGCTTATCAGATACGCTCAAGCCCTCTACGAAGTACTTGTCCTGGCTCTCGTTATAAGCCTTAATCGCATTCTCAAAACAGGCTGCCTCATCACCTGTATGTGGGAATACCAGAATACGACTTTCTTCCTGTCACCGCTCTCGGCCTTTGTGTCCCCTGCTGTCTCTCCGGCGGTTGTCTCTGCTGTCTCTCCGCCTGCAGCTGCAGTGGTGTCGGTTGTGGTACTCTTTCCTCCCCGCACGCTGTCAGTGATGTAATCACCATAGCAGTCGCCAGCAGACAGGACATAAATCTCTTCTTCATTTAATTCTCCTCCTTTTTTTGCATAAAAGCAGTTATTAATATTCTTCATATTTTTCAAACTTTTTTATGCTTTTTACAAATCATTTTTTCTTTTGGTGATTTTAGAATATCATACTTTTTGTTAGTTTTCAAGTATTTTTTTTCTTTTTTCGGCTTTTTTATCACTTTTTTTAATTAACCGCTTACTTTTTTTAATCCCCGCTTTTTTTTATATGTTTTTAGTTTGCTTTTTTTCATACTTTATGTCTGATTTTTTATATATTTCCGCAATTATTGCAAACAATTTGGCAACTGACGTGACCCAGACTTCTTTGTAGGTAGACTGGTTGCCGCCGGGCCAGTAAGGGACATCGGAATTGCCGTCCGTCTCGATTCCCACGGGCAGCTGTCCCACACAGGTACCCGGAAATGTGGAGAAAAAGCTGCTGATATCCGGTACCCACACCGTACATAAGAGACCGCCCAAACGGATTTTTCCCGAACAGCCAGTCGGTCTGGGAGGCTGCGGCTTCCATAAGGAATGCGTCATTTAAATATCCGCCTGCAGCTGGCAGCCCTTTGCCGCCGACAGCATCACCGCGGTGTTGCCTCGGAAGGAGAACCATACCGGAAACTGGCGGACTCCATAGCCTGATTTTCCCCCAGTGCCGGTTGGGACACTCATTCCCGCCCTCACCTGAAGGTGTGATTTTCTTTCTCTGTCTCATAATCTGTCTGCAGATGAAGGAGACGGAAAAGCTCCTGATCCTCCGCTGTCTCCGAATAGAGTCCGGCCGGAAGCATTTCATAGGGGGAGGCACAGGCCATTAAGTCTCTCACATACTCGCCATACAGGCGGATCCCCTCTTCCCACAGCATCTTATCGGAATGGGAATCCAACAGCCGGCACAGCAGACACAGGGCCGTGACGGAACATGCTCCCTGGCCTGGTGATTATAGTGGACGATATCGCTGATGGGTCTCATCCCTGTAGAAGAAACCGCGCAGCCCTGTCTTCTGATGACTCCTTCTCCTGACAGTCCAGGAGTTTTCTTCCATACTCTGCCGCCGCCGTTTCATACACCTCTTTTCCCGTTACCTTCCAGATTCTGACCGCGGCTGGCACGATTTCTCCGTAAAAGAGTGCTGCAGATGAAGAGTATGTATGTTCCCATGGTACCGGCAGCTCCATTCCGTGGGTCCGGCAGCGTTCCTGTGCAAATCCGAAGTCCTCCTCTGCCGCCCCCGCACACCGCCAGGCCAGCTCCCGGTCGTAATCGCCCAGACACTCGGCAGCCAGTGCAAAGACTCCGCGCAGATAAAATTCTCAAGGGCGTGGTTATGAACACGCACGTTGGCTGCGTCATCGTCATTGCCTATTTTTCCATCGGTCCACCGGATCAGGCCGATACTGGAAGCCCGGTAACCGTCTCCAAATCTCGTCCGGAAGATAAATTCAAGTCCCCACAGGGCTTCTTCCATCAGTCTCTGGTACAGCAGCGTGTTCCCTCTCCGCTCTGCGGCAAGCTCCAGCAGGCTTTCTACCGTCTCTGCCGTCTGGACTGTCTGCTGGGACATATCTCCTGCATCATGCCAGCCGCCGCAGTATGGCAGGCTTTACCCCATTATGTTCTGCGTAAACATCCATGTGGCAGAGTCCATGCTTGCCCGGAACCGGATAACCACACCGTTCGCAGAACAGAAAATTTATCCCTTTCCACGTCACCTCATCCAGAACACCGTCTCTGACCGGGAACCAGTCTCCGGTCACATTCCCCGCCTGATTCTGTACTCGCCTTCCTGAGTCAGCTCTGAAAAGTCGGCAATCCGGAAGGCATCTTCCTTCCAGACTACATGTTCCAGGCTTTTTTCAGACAAATTCTGCCTTTCGGTCTTCAATTATAAATGTTTCGCCGTCCTCAGCCAGCACCGCCCGTTTCACTGCATCCGGTCTCATAACCGCAGGTGGAATAGCACACGGTGTTCGCTCCGGGAGCCAGCCGCTCTCCCTTTCCCGGATGTTCCACGGCCTCCAGCCAGATTTTCTTCACAAAGAAAGGCGGCCGTCTCACCGCTGGCGGTATCCCGGCCATTGATCCGGTAGCGAATCCAAATCCGCTCACGCAGTCCCTGGGCAGAGATGGGAACTCCCAGATACAGTCATTCCACTGGTGATTCTTTAAATTCATCATGTGAAATCCCTGCCGTCTGTACCGGTCCGGAACCTTACGCTCGCCGTCATTTTCCAGATACATGGAAAGGCTGACGGTTCTCGCTCCGTCACACTCCGGCCTGATCAGGGCGCGTACACGGTGAAACGACGTCCAGTCCGCCTCCTTCACCGGAAATGCGGCGTGAATATGGCCGTAATAGGCACAGTCCCCGTCCTGAGGCATTCCTTCCGGCCAGCACCGGCACAGGAGAGGTGCCTCCATTGCCAGAACAGTTTCCGCCTCCAGCCGGACGGTTTCCACCGTCCCCGCTCCATAGATACAGGATCCCCGCAGCAGCCCTCTTTCCAGCTCCGCTCCACACGGTCTTCTCGCCGTCACCTTCTTTTCCTTTTCCCTCTGTTCCAGAGAAACTTCTTCATGGAGAGGCAGCTGGTCTGTGAATATAACCGCTCTCTTCCAGTTCCTGCTGAAACTCTGTATTTATCTGCATATTTGTCCTTTCTGCATCACTCTGCATTTTCAAGAGTTGTCACTGTTCCCGGCCAGCCCAGCGTTTTTAAATGGTCTTGCGCATCAATGACACCTGCTGCCTCACGGTCCAGGGAGTACCTCACAGTTCGGATGCAGCTGCAGAATGGAGGCCGGAACCGCCTCGGTCACCGGGCCTTCCAGCGCCTGCCTTATGATCTCTGCCTTCTTTTTCTCCTTTGGCCGCCAGAATAATCCTCCTGCTTTGCATGATGGTCTTAATTCCCCAGGGTCAGGCCACCCAGTTCATGATCATCGGGCACTGCTGTCTCTCTTCGCACTCTGGCTTCAAAGATCTCATCCATAGGCGACACCCAGGTATCACTGCCAAATGGAGTTCCCGGCTGATTGATTCCAATATGGCCGTTCCAGCCGATTCCCAGAATCTGCAGATCCGCGCCGCCGTGCTCTCTGATACTGTTCTCAAATTTTCTGCTCTCCAGTTCGAAATCGTCGCTCTCCGTAAGCGGCATCAAAAGCGCTCATCCGGTACTCCCAGGTGGTCTAAAAGCTGGCTGCGAATCATGGCGTAGCAGCTGCCCTCGTAACTCCGCGGCAGATTCGTCAGTTCATCCACATTAAAGAAGACGGTTTCTGACACATCAAAGGGATGGAGCTTGTATAATTCGCTGACAATTCTGTGCATATTAGTCGTCGTCTGCCCGGTAGAAAGGCCGATAACGGAATTTTTCTTGGCCAGAATCTGTCCGATTATTCTCCAGGCACCTGTTTCGTCAAATTGTTTTTTTTCTGTTTCTGCAATCGTTATCTTCATGATTTAATCTCCTTTGTCAAAATCTGATGTTATAAATTCTATCTTTCTAAATGATTTTTCTTCCTCTCTCCCGCTTTTCAGGCATCCTACAGCCGCAGCGCCGATTACGCCGGAAAATGCCGGGCGAAGCCGGATACCCGGAATCCTTTTGATACGTGGCGCATGGTCACTTTCTCCAATTATCCTTCCACTTGCTGGAAGAACCATGGATCTGACATCAGGCCGCCTCCGGCCACCACCATATCGGGATCTGACATGCGCACCAGATTCATAATGGTGCGGCCCAGCACTGAGGCCGCCTCCTCTGCGATGGATAGACAGAATTCACTGCCTTCTCTGGCCATGCGGAATACGGCCGCCGCCGGATATCTCCCGCTCTTCCCCAGCTCCAGGAGTTCAGCCGGAGCATCAGCCCGTCTCTCTTCGACCATCTGTGAATCCCGATTCCGGAAGCCGTAAGCTCACAGCAGCCCTTTCGTCCACAGACACAGTTTCTGCTGCTCCTGTAATCCACAACCATATGGTAATTTCCCCGGCATCACAGTGAGCCCCATGCAGCACCTTCCATCGATTACAAATCCGGCAGCCAGCCCGGTTCCCGCATTGACATATATGAAATCAGAGCAGTTCTTTCCTTCTCCCCACAAAGCTCCGTCGCCGCGCTCCTGACGTCGTTGTCGATCCCCGTCTCCACTCCAAGCCGCTCAGCGGCCATCTGCGCCAGAGGAGCGGTATCCCTTCTTCATGATTCACCGAATGCCAGATCCCATTCTTAAAATCGCTGATCCCTACAATACCGATTCCTGCCCCTCGGATTCTTCCTTCCGGAGCCTCCTCCGCTACGTAGTTATCGAGACACTGAAGCAGATGAGCCGCTATTTCCTCCTGCCCCGTCAGCCCGGTCGGATATCTCCTGTACTTCAGAAGCATCGCCATCCTCCCGGACCTCCCCAATCAGAAGCTTGGTTCCGCCGTAATCAATTCCCAGATATGTATCCATTTCTTTTACTCCCTTTCTCCACACGCTTGCATGAGTTTATGAAAACCTTTTCATATTTTTACGATACCATCCGTTCTTTTTTCTTGTCAATTCGTGATATTTCATAAATTTCATTTTGATATTTTTTTGTGAAAAGGGTTTCATTGCAATTTCATTTCGTCCGTGTTATACTGGGAAGACCCCCGGTTCTTCGTCCGTGGGATTCAAGCATATTTTGGAGGGGCTGATTATGAAATCCAATATAACAATTACCCAGATCGCCCAGGAAAGCGGCGTCTCGGTCGCCACCGTCTCCCGTTTTCTAAATGGAAAAGTACCGGTCTCCGCTGATAAAAAAGCCCGGATCGAGGCGGTTGTCAGGAAATATGATTTTACGCCCAACGCACTCGCACGCGGGTTAATATCGAAGAGAACCATGACGCTGGGTGTCATTTTGCCGGATATCACCAATCCTTATTTTGCAACCATTTTTCAGGAAGTCCAGAGGTGTGCCGCCGAGGAGGGATACTCTGTTTATCTGTGCAACACCCGTTTTTCATCATGGGGATTCACCGATCGACGAGACCGGATATTTCCGCATGATGATGGATGCAAAAAAGTAGATGGAATACTGATTATCGGCGGCCAGCTGGACATGGTCGAGCCCAATCCCGCCTATAAGGAGGCGCTGAATAAGCTGGCCGCCTCCATTCCGGTCGGCGGCAGGCAGGGCAATCCCCGGCGTCGACTGTATCTTTCTTGATTCAGAAAATGGAAGCGAGTCGTCACCGCCTACAATTACCTCGCCTCACTGGGCCACAAGCATATCGCCTTTGCCGGCGGCCAGCCCGGCGTCACCATCACGGAGACCCGTCTGGAAGCATATAAAAAAAGCGGCTGCCTCCTCCGGCAGTGCGGTACAGGAAGACTTAATATCTCTATCTGATTACTATCTGCCGGATCGGATACCAGGCTGCAGAAGCACTTCTAACGAGGGAGACGCCCTTCACCGCCGTGATCGCCATGAATGACAATGTGGCGCTTGGCGCTATCCGTGCATTTGCCGATCACGGCCTCTCCGTCCCCGCGACGTGGCCCTCATCAGCTGCGACCGTTTCTACTTCGCCGACTATACGATCCCCCGCCTCACCAGCATCCATCACCACAGCCGCCGCTGGGGACAGATGGTCGCCCGCACCCTGATCCAGTCCATACAGGGCTCCACAGAAAACGCCAGAATAACCTTCCCCCGAACTCATTATCGGTGAAAGCTGCGGGACACACCCATCATTAGTTTCCAACTTGTCTACACCACCAGCTATCCCCCTTTAACATAATATCCATACGCATTTTTATCCAGCGAAGCCAGTACACAGCCGAAATCCCATACTTTTTTTCTGATTTTTCTGTTGTTAGAAAACTTTTCATATGATATACTGAATTTACAAACAGTATTTGGAACTATATTCTTATTTTTTTCATATTTGAGAGGTGATTACGATGAAAACCCTTGATGAAATTATGCCCGTACTTCAGCAGCTCCTCACATTAGTAGAAGCAGCACTTTGGAAACAAATGTGAAGTCGTGCTCCACGATCTCACGAAGGATTACAACCATACCATTGTCGATATCCGAAACGGAGACATTACGCACCGTTCCATAGGCGGCTGCGGAAGCAACTTAGGACTGGAGGTCCTTCGGGGCACCGTGCTGGATGGGGACCGTTTTAACTACGTTACCACTACACAGGATGGAAAGATTCTCCGTTCCTCATCGATCTATCTAAAAATGATCAGGGCGAGGTCATCGGATCGATCTGCGTGAACCTGGATATCACAGAGACACTTCAGTTTGAAGGGTATTTACGCCAGTTTAACCAGTTTGACAGCTTTACTTCCAACGACGAGGAGATTTTCGCTCCCGACGTGAATAATCTTCTCAGCCATCTGATTCAGATGGGACAGGAACAGGTCGGAAAGCCTGCCCTGGAGATGAACAAAAACGAGAAGATCGAATTTATCCGTTTTCTCGACCAGAAGGGCGCGTTCCTCATCACAAAATCCGGGGAACAGATCTGCGAACTTTTGGGAATCAGCAAATTCACCTTTTATAATTACCTCGAAAAGCTTGCCCGCAGCCAGTCCGATTCTTCTGACAGCGACCAGACCTGACAGGGCAGGCGGGAGACAGGATTATGAAGGAGCGACCATCTGCTTCACTGACTGAAGGGCCCATCACCCGGTCGATTCTGCTGTTTACAGGCCCCTCATCATCGGGAACCTGTTCCAGCAGCTTTACAACACCACGGATTCCTTTATCGTAGGCAATTTCGTAGGCAGCGGTGCGCTGGCCGCTATTGGCGCCAGCGCCCAGATTATTAATTTGTTCATCGGCTTCATCATCGGCCTGACTACCGGTGCCGGAATCATCATCGCACAGTATTACGGCGCCGGAGATGGTACCCGGCTTCATTCAGCCGTCCATACTTCTTTCTGCTTCTGTATCCTGGGAGGAATTCTGGTTTCTATCGCAGGCTGTCTTCTCTCTCCCCTTATTTTAACCGCCATGAACACCCCCTCTTCCGTCATCGGACGCAGCGCTCTATCTGCGCGTCTATTTTCTTGGAGCACTCTTTAATATCCTTTACAACATGGGGGCCGGCACTCTGCAGGCGGCGGGAGATACGAAGCATCCGCTTTACTGCCTCTGCCTTTCCTCTGTCATTAACGTGGTGCTGGATATTGTCTTTGTCACAGTCTTTCATATGGCCGTGCTGGGGTCGCGCTGGCCACCTTAATCGCACAGCTGGTCTCGGCCGCCTGTGTGTTATGGAAGCTGACTCATACCGATGACATTTACCGCCTGATTCCATCAAAGATTCATTCCGATAAGGCCATGCTGATTAAGATATTAAAATTCGGCATTCCCACAGGCCTTCAGACTGCCGTCACCTCCCTGTCCAACGTCATTGTGCAGAGCTATTTAAACGGTTTTGGTTCTCTGGCCATGGCCCGGCAGCAACATTTACGGGAAAGTGGACAGCTTTGCCCTTCTCCGCCAACTGCCTGTCCCTGACCACGACCACCTACATCGCTCAGAACATGGGGGCAAGAAAGTTTGACCGTGTAAAGCAAGGATTTAAACACTTTCTGTGGCTCGGCAACCTCTACGCAGCCGCCATTGGAATCCTGCTCTTCTTCTTCAGCGCAGGGCCGCTCCGGCTCTTCACCGCCGACCCTGAGGTCGTCCATTATGGAGCCATGATGGGTCAGGTGCTGGGACCAGGCTACATTCTGCTGATCACATGTCAGATCCTGATTGGAACCGCCAGGGGCTGGGGGACACCTTCAGTACCATGCTTTTGTCAATCCTGAATTTATGCGGCCTCAGAATCCTCTGGCTGACGATCATGATTCCCTTCTTCCCGTCCATCTACACCCTGTATCTCGGCTATCCCGTCACCTGGGGAACCGCTGCGGTCTGCATGGGAATCTATTATTGTAAAAAATCAAACCGCGCCTTCAGCGTGTCCGTTAGGCTCACTGTCCGCGGAAATCATTCGCCCTTGAAAAGTCATTCAATACTTTGAGCTGATGATGAACTCTAAAAAGAGGGCTTGAAAATCCAAACCTCCGTGTCTAATTTACTGGTAGAAGTAATCAAAAAGACTTTCGTGCGTCTGATGATTGCGCTTCGGATTGCTACAGTAATTTATAGTTACCAGCTATCCTCTGACTTCTGTTCGACTATACATAAATATTTTATCATGGGAGATAAGCAAATACATCGATAATTATGGCACATTTTTAAACTGGAAAAAACATATTGCAACGGTTCACCGGCTTCTTAAGCAATGTCACAACATATTTTTCTTAATTATCGATAAAGACTAATCTCTACCTCAAACATCCGATTCCACGGCATCCTCAGTTCAAACCGGTATGGTTCCTTCGGAAAATACTTCGCCTGGAACTCTTCCAGCCTCTTCTTCACAATCTCCCGGACCACAGGCTCCTTATCCCTTAAGTCAAGACGGTTCAGCTCGGATCGATATCCGTCAGATGGTCGGTAACGTCTCTGCGCACCTCCGCCATATACCCCAGTCCTCCAGATACCGGAAGAACGAATTCTTCGGAAGCCTCACTTCTCCAGTTAAGCGTCCCAGCCTCTCCGCCGCGTTCCACGCACAAAGATGGGACAGTACCGTTCCAAGGGTATTGATGAGGGTATTCCAGCCGCCGTAGGCGGCCAGCTCTTCAGCATGTCCTGCTCGTATAGAAACTGCATCAGCGCCCGGTCAGCCCCATTGGGAATGGCGCAGTCGGCAACGCCTGCCGCCAGCCCTCTTGTCCGGTATTTCCTGATTCTTGCCAGAAAAGCAGACAGATTCCTCTCACTCTCCAGGATAATATCGTCAGTAAGGATTTCTTTTTCCAGTTTTAAACTGAATGGTGTCGGCGGATTGACCGCCAGCACAAAGTCTGCTTCGGCCGAGGTCTCCGCCTCGGCAGACCTGCCGCCAGCAAATGGGACAGAACCGTCTCGCCGATGCTTCGGTCCTCATAGGAAGGAATCTGTGTCTTTCCCGCAGAGAAGGTAATCCACATAAACGGCAGGTGTCAGTCCGCTCTGCCCGTTAATCGCCCTGGCAAGCAGTGTACAGCCGATCTCGTCCGCTCCCGGATACATGGCTATGCGGGAAAGCAGGTTTTTCTTCGCCATAACAGAGCTGAGTTTTTTCCGCTCAGAGGGAGCATAACCGTACTCCCGGCAGTCATCAGAGGAATTATCATATAGTCGATGACGCCTCCTCCACCAGTTCGATGGTTCGAATATGGTTATGATAATTTACGCGGCGGCGTTCCAAAAATCATTTAGATACTCCTCCGGTACTTCCCGGCAGATCGTCTCCAGTTCTTCCAGTTCCTCGGGTGTGGCCGCATTTACCGACTCCTTATCCCGGATTACTCCGTAACGGAAAATACGGTATCCGTAATCCTCATAATAATCAGTTTCTTCCCCAGCGCCATCTCTGGCCGGAGCCCTGGTAATCAGCTGAAAACCGCCAGCAATACGTAACTGG
>VOFH01000495.1_pt1 | contig 47886 bp, 33 predicted proteins | sample 5384091 | NCBI WGS metagenome assembly VOFH01 (sample SAMN12384727, study PRJNA508395) | human gut metagenome | isolation source: healthy gut G | host: Homo sapiens
ACGGATACGCTCACCTTGTTTAATGGGTATGGCACATACGATGGATTCAAAAAGCCGGTTCTCCTTATACCGAATTAAAATTACCGAATGATCCCTTACCATATAGAGCCCCTCTCTGTCCGATGGCCTCTCAAAGAAAAAAAGAGAGCTCCCTGTCATTCTCAACAACAGATATACGATCTCTCTGGGGATCATAAGCATATAGTCCCAATTTCTTTTGCCTGATCCAATAATAATTTTTCTCTTGAGAAAACTGCATAGAGACGCGATTACCCCCAAATTTTGCTTTACCCTTCCATAGACAAAGGAAGCACTTCATTAGGAAGAAAAGAAATAATGAAAGAAGAAGGATAATAACCTGTCACCCATAAGTTTCGGATTGATCGGAAAGAATCTTTGTGAGGATTTTCCTGTCAGCTGATAATAAACGAGAGAGATCTACCTTATCCAAAGATGCATCGTCCGTTATTTTATAGGCATATAAGTTATCTGCCGCAGTCACCCACAAATATCCCCTTAACAGAATCTTGTATGATATGATGAAGCTTTCGGGTATCGGAGTTAGAAGACGCATTATCCACTGTTTGCAATCCAAACATTATCCGACACAGCATCTACACTTTGTACCTCTCCCACTTGATAAAGCATATCATTTGACAAACTGGCATAGAATGTTAATGTAGCTCCTTTGGCGACCAAGCGTAATATGACAGATTTTTCCTTCCAAGGCAGTGTCGCAATTATTGTTTTTTTGCCTAGAAGTACTTTTGTCAAACGGATTTCATTCTTTCCTTTCAGTAATGAATAATAGCCTTTAGCTGTACGATACAGAACCAAGCCCGCCCATTCGTTCGCCCGACGGGTGGAGAAACTCATTGTTGTGGTGGCAGAAAAATTATGGGAATGTATACGGCGCAGAAGCATGGAGGGACATACCAGACTGTCTGCCATCTCAGGTCGGAGAGACAAAAACAAGTTGCCATCGGCAAAATGATGGAAAGGTTGCTCAGGGATACGCATTGTAGCCCATTCCGGTGATAAAGCAGAACTTTCAAAATCATTCTGTTTATCTGTCTTCGACACCGGCGTCCATGGTAAAAGTGGACGTTTCAATCGGTTTCCGATAACACCAATGCCGGGATTGAAGATAGGTTCACCGTTTTGAAAACTCACCTCACAAAGAAAGGTTTCGCGTCCTAAAGGCACCAGTCCTCCTTCCACAATTCGTTTACCGAGAAACACAGCATACCAATCTCCGGTCGGTGTCTGTACCAGATCGGCATGTCCGAGAGACTGCACAGGGTAGTCCTTGCCAAGATGGCGGTGTGTCAATACGGGATTGACGGTACAAGGTACATACGGTCCCCAGAGGGATTTAGCAGTGAGGGCGGTAACAGCATGGTTATAATCCGATCCTCCTTCAGCCATCAACAATAGATAGTGGTTCCCTATTTTGTATAAATGAGGCCCTTCGGCGTACTTTGCATTAGCCGCATGACCATAGGCCAATGTTTTTTCGTTCTCCGACCAGACATCTTTTTTGGAGGTCCAGTTCCTGCATCCATACGGCACACTGGGCAGGCCATGCGCTCTTAAAATCCCAGCGATTGCCTGTATAATAACAGCGTCCGTCCACATCAAAAAAAAGAGAAGGGTCAATGCCGGGAGCATCTTTCAGCCACACCGGATCCGACCAGGGACCGGCCGGATTCTTGGCTGTCATGTAGAAATTGCCACCACAGCCATGAGCTGTGGTAATAAGATAGAATGTTCCATTATGATAACGCAAAGTGGGGGCCCAGATGCCGTCATTATCCGTCATACCGTTAAAGTCGATAGCCTTGGGATTGGTTAATGCATGACCGATAAGCGACCAGTTAGTCAGGTCACGGCTATGATAAATGGGAAGTCCGGGAAACCATGTGAATGATGAAGTGACTAAATAATAATCTTCTCCTACCCGGCAGATAGAAGGATCTGGATGGAATCCCGTGCAAATGGGATTGGAAATGGAATCCGGAATAATCGTTTCTCCCATCATTCTAACACACAAAAAAAAGTAACTAACAGTAAAAGTAATCTTCTTATTTTTCTGTTTAGAAATATGAAATTGCGCATTATTATAATATTTCTCATCGTTATTAATATATTAGCAATTATTATACTTCAAATTTTCCAGTGTTACATTTCTTCTGTCTTTTGCATGGTTCATTCTATATCTCAGCCCTTTTGCATAAGATATGGAATAGCTCAAAAGTGATAGACATTGTCTATCGTTACGAAAGTGCCATCACTTCCATAGATTGTTTTTGTTTTGTCTGTCCATACCGGTCGTACCCCTGTTATCTCAACCTGTAAGGTATAATTTGCCTTCGGCATTTTCGGTGTTATAATTCGAATTGCTTTTTCCGGATACTTGCTGTAGAAATCTACCAATGAAGAATATACAGTATCTTTCTCGGCATTTAATACACTTACTTTGGCATATCCGCCATGAGGGTTTGTTTCTCCAACAATAGCAGCATGAGTTCCTTTGAACGCTATCTCCAACACGTCTCCTTTTTGATTGGATTTCCACGCCCCGTACAATTTTTTCCCTTTGTTCAGAGCGTCCGCCGGTTTTAGCTTCCTTATGTCCCATGCCTGCCAATATTCAGGGATGGATATTTTTGTTCCATCCACTTGTAAAGGCATCCATACATATGTGGCGGCCGAGGCCTGATGCGGATAAGACCAACGATCCCCCATAAACATAGGTATGGTATCATTACCGCATTTCAGTGGGAATACAAATGTACTTTGAGAATTGTAGGTCAGCTTGCCTTCCGGGCAGAACAGCCCTTGTTTCGTCCAAGGACCTTCTATCTGGGGAGCCGTGAAATAGAAGTTGTCATTTTTCTCCCAACTGGTCAGGTTTGAGGTAAGCATGAAATAGACACCGTTCTTTTTGAACATGGCCGGTGATTCGCCCATGCCTTTAATGTGGGCCACTTCAGCCTCTATCGAACGGTAATCATCGCTTAACCGATAAACAGGACCATGATGAATCAGTAAATATCCTTTTCCATCGGTGTCCTGAAAAGTTCCCATATCCCAGCGTTTTACCGGTTGTCCCTTATAGAGCAACGGTCCCTGCAACTGATAGTCACCTGCAATCGTTTTGCAGGTGGCTAAACCGATATAAGGGTCCTTGTATCCCATATCATCGGCATGCATCAGCATGATATACTCGCCCGTCTTAGGGCATTTCATCACTTTTACACGCTCACCTACGCGGTTGGGACCGAGGATGCCTTCGGGTTGGACTCTAAGGACAATGTTCTCGAATTTCCAGTTTACAAGGTCATCCGAAGAATAACATGAGAAGCCGGGGAAAGTGTTACTTTTGTCCGATTTCCATTCTCCGAAAAGATAATATCTTCCGTTTTCTTCCACAATACAAGCGCCATGTGCATTGACAATATTTCCCTTGTCATCAAACCATGGAATACCGTTGACTACTAAATTGTTTTGAGCTGTAGCTGTTCCTGCTTTCAATAAGAGGAACAACAAGAATGGTAAATATTTCATCATGTTCTTTTATCTTTTTGTTGTGCAAATATCTGAATTATAAATAATTTCTAACATGGATTTTAGTCTCAAATCCTGTATTATCGTACAAAAAAACGCGTGAAGTGTTATTGTTCTTTGTTGAAAGTATGGGTGTCAAGTTCTCATAGTAGGCTTTATCTTAAAGGTTTTCACTTGATTCTAATCTTGAGGGGGGGGAAGTATTGTGCTTCTCTTATGTCAACATTTATATTGGCTAATAAGAATCTCATTGTTATCAGTGAAAATAGTTTTTTTAGTGTTCAACAGAATTCTATTTAAAAATGGATGTATAAAAATGTTTGTATATACTTTTGCTAATAAAATTATTTGTAGTTATATGTAGAACGAGGACTGCATTAGCCCTCGTTCTACATATAGACTTCAGAATTGTTCTCCTGGTTGAGGCCAATTGGGGGTAGGAATATGCATTCTTTGCATTTCTTCATCGAACTCCTTTACTCGTCTAGGGTATTTTTGGGCGAGATTATTCGTCTCTTCTGGATCTTCTTTCAAGTTATACAATTCTAGAGGTTGATTAGGATGGATGGTTACACACTTCCAATCTCCTTTTCTGGCTGCACGTTGTTTCCCTGGAAATTCCCAATATAATAAGCGGTTGTCTGTATCAACTTGCTTTCCATAGAAAAGCGGTAAGATGTTTATACCGTTAATTTGTTTTGGCAAATGCTTCGTTCCTTTAGCCAATGCTGCTAATGTGGGCATCATATCTGGAAAGTAGATAAGATTGTCTAGTGTTTGTATAGGTACCATTCCTGGTTGATTGACAATGAAAGGTACTCGGATCCCACCTTCGTAAAGCATTCCTTTTCGACCTTTGAATCCAGCATTGCAATTTAATATTTTAATAGGAGCTTGGATAGCGGCCCCATTGTCTGAGGCAAAAATAATTAATGTATTCTTTCGTAAATTAAGTTGTTCTAGTTCGTTTAATAAACGTCCGATAGCAGCATCCATGTGAGTAATCAATGAAGCATAGCGTTTGGTATTAGGCTCCCATGTTTCTTGTCCTTCATACCATGCTGTTTGATCTATATTATAGGGTTCATGAGGGGCGTCAAAAGCTAAATAAAGAAAAAAAGGATTGTCTTTATTCCTTTTTATAAAAGCGATGGCATCGTTTGTGCTCAAGTCGTTGTTATGAATACCATGTTTTCCATTTGCATTTTCTGGGATGTGGATGAGTGAGTCACCGTGGAAACGATAATAGGGATAATAATAAGGAGAGTTACTGTGTACCGTAGAGATAGTCCATCCATAAAATTCGTCAAATCCGCGATGATTAGGAGAGGCTCCTTTATCGTAGCCATCTAAATGCCATTTGTTTACTAAGCAAGTTCGGTAACCCGCTGCGCTTAATACGGTGGCAATGGTTGTATCTTGTGGTAATAGATTAGCTCTCCTGACAATGGTGGAATCACCATTGGGATTTATTTTGATTCCGGCAATACCTCCGGCTGTACACATGTTATCCCGTATACGGGTATTTCCTGTATTTTTACCAGTCAGCAATGCACATCTGGATGGTGAACTAATACCGCTTCCTGCATAACATTGATTGAACCGGGTACCGGTTTCGGCTAGTTGGTCAATATTAGGTGTTTTTACATATTGATTGCCGTAACAGGATAAATCTCCATACCCCATATCGTCTGCTAAAATAAAGATAATATTCGGTCTGTCTGGACTTACTTTGTCATTTTGAATCTCTGCAAAGGTAATTTGGGGTAGAAGGATACCGGCAGTATATAAACTGCCGGTTAAGATATTATTTTTCATATTTTATGGATAAAGGATTAATATAACTCATTTTGCTCCCAATTGTTTGAAAGCTGAATTTGGTCGTAAGGGATTCCAAACAGAACAGCAGCGGATGTTCCCGTCCACTTCCATGTTGTAGGTGTGCCGGTGATGTCGGATGGACTACTTACATTCATTCCATTATTACTGGACTGAAATGTAGGGTTGAGTCCTTGTGTACGGTGGCTAAAATGTTTTTCCATTACTTCTGTAATTCTTCCCCGACGGATTAAGTCATACCATCTATGTCCTTCAAAACATAGTTCCAACATTCTTTCATTTTCGATGGCTATACTCATTTCCTTTTGTGTTGTAGCAGTTGTATTTGATAGTCCGGCACGAGTCCTTACCATATTTAGATAGTTGGCGGCAGATGGGGTATTGCCGGTTTCGTTTAAACATTCGGCATACATTAACAATACATCTGCATATCGATAAATGATATTGTCGTTACCACAAGCACAAGTTGTCATACCCTCATTACCAAAGTCGAAATATTTTAATGTGACAGGAAGGTAAGTGTATCCTTCTTCTGTGATGTCTACCTCGTTGCTGGCTACTGATATGTCATCTGTATAAATTCCATTGTATATTAATTTTTGAAAGCGTTGGTCATTACTGTTGGCTTTGAATGTATTGTAAAGTTCCCATGTCATTAACAGACAACTGGTGCCTTGTGAAACAGTGATGGTAGAACTGGTTCCGTCTGGATAAATGTAAGCGGGCTGAGTAGATGGTCGAGCTGCTGGTATGCAACGTCCCATAAGTGGGTTAGCCACTACTGTTGCACCGTTGTTGTATTGAGCAGCAAAAATGATTTCTTTTCCCATTGGGTTGTCTGAAGCATAAATCTGTAAGACATCATTTTCTAAATCTAATTTTTCCTTATTTTGATTGGCATAATCCAGAATGTTTTCTAAAGAATTTTTAGCTGAATTAAAATCCTGCAATGTCATAAAAACGTCTGCTTGCATGGTATAAGCTGCTATTTTTGTCGCTCGTCCTTGCATGTTATTGGCGGAATAGTAGTTTGGCAGATTGGCTATAGCTGTTTTCAAGTCGTCTTTTATCAAGCTGTAGACTTCGTTCACACTGCTCCGTCCATAATCATAAAGGGTTGAGTAATCATCTATTGGATCTGTAGTGATAGGTACTGCTCCAAAAAGTCTTACAAGCGTGAAATAGGCATACGCCCTGAGAAACTTAGCCTCACCTTCATATTGTGTTCTGTTCGTTTCCGAGGCATTATCTAGTTTTTGAAGAACATTGTTGCAGCGGTTTATCATATTGAAACAATGTTCCCATATTTCACTAGTGATTCCTAAAGTCGCATCCCATGTACTTTCGTTCAGACTGATGTGATCAAGGGAGTTATTTTTTTTATAGTCGTATCCTTCATCTGTAGCCAAACTATTAACATAATTCACATTTAGTGTGATGTCCTGTAGGTGATAATAACCATTGAGAAGTATGTTTTGCAGTTCTGCATCATTTTTCAGATAGGTTTCCATTTGCATGGAATCGGTAGGGTAACGGTCAAAAAATCCGTCGCTACAAGCGGTATAGGTAAGGCTTGTCATGGAAATGATCGCAAATGAAATTAATTTATTGAAAGTTTTCATATTGTATCGTTGTTAAAAGTTAAAATTAAGACCGAAAGTAAATGTGCGGGAGATGGGATATCCACCAAAGTCCACCCCGTTGTTTGTGGCGGAGTTCCCTTCATAATTTGCTTCAACGGAATAACCTGGATATTTGTCAAAAGTCCATAGGTTTTGTACATTAGCACTGATGCGCATATTTTCTATGCCTATTATTTTACAGAATTTTTTCGGTAATGTATATCCAAGGGATACGTTACGGATACGTAGAAAGTCTGCATCATAAAGATATCTTGTGGAGGGGCCAATATTGCTGCCTAGGTTATTTGTCCCAGCTTTGTGTGACCTTCCGTTTCCGGGATCGGTTGATGACTTCCAGCGTCCTAATCCGGATTCAGCTAGTACATTGTCATCGTATCGGTTTAAAGAAAAAGCACGTGCGGCTGCATAAATTACATTACCTCCGCATTGTCCGTCAATAGTGACCGCCAAATCGAAATCTTTATAAATAAAAGTATTATTCCATCCAAAGGTAAAATCCGGTTGATAGTTCCCTACCAATTGATAATCGTTGACGTCAATAGTGCCGTCTTTATTATAATCTTCAAATATTAAATCTCCAATATCCTGAGTCCCGTTTTTAGCATATTGGGCTAAATCTTTTTCTGTATTAAATGTGCCTATAACTTTTAGCATATACATGTCACCCATCGGACGTCCTACATAGTTTCTCATTACATTTCCCCATTTGGTTCCTGCACTTGCATTGGCAAGTTGATTTTGATTGTTGGCAAGTGAAAGAATTTTATTATTGTTTTTGGACCAACTAAGAGTCGTTTCCCAGGAAAAATCTCCTTTAAACGGAGTGGCGGAAACTTGGATTTCTATACCTTTATTTTCAATTTGTCCGGCATTCATATAAACGCTGCCTGCTATACCATTGAAATTAGGAATATTGGCTGGCATCACAATGTCACTAGTCCTCTTGTAGAGATCTACTACTATATTCAAGGCATTGAATACGCCAATATCAAACCCTAAGTCCATTTGTTTGTTTTTCTCCCATCCTAATTGTCGGTTTGAATAACCGCTAGGATAATAAGTAGGTATGGCTGTTGTACCAAACACCACATTTTGGTCTGAACTGATAGTAGATATCCATGCATAATCATTTCCTATCTGATCATTACCTGTTATTCCATAACTGGCACGTAATTTAGCGATGTCGAGCCAGTGTATATCTTTCATAAAGTCTTCTTCGGTTATATTCCATGCCAATGAACCCGAATAAAACCATCCTGCGCGTTTGTCCGGTCCGAATTTGCTGGAACGGTCGCGACGGACAGAACCTGAAAGGACATATTTATAATTATAATCATACACTAGACGGGCAAACATGGCGTCAAATACATAGTTGGAGTATTCGGAAGAACCTGTCCACAGTTTCGCTCCATTTACGTTGGTAATAGATGTATTGTTATAGGCAATGGGATTATCAGAATCAGTCCGATCGTCTTGTTGTACTTCAAAATCACTATTGTATTCGAAGTCATATCCGATCATGGTGTTCAAATGATGTTTTTCATTAAATGTAACATCATAAGTTGCTGTAGTGGACCAATAGGCATTATAACCAAATCCAGACAGACGGTAACCGTCTATGCTAGTCAAATCCGGTGTGGATTTGTTACCTGTATAACTTTTACCTAGTAAAAAGGCAGATTGGTAATAATCTTGTTTTGCTGCATTAGTCGTAAAGTTTACCGATGTGCGTAATGTCAGTCCTTTAATGGGTTTTACTTCAAAATAGGCATTGGACATTGTGCGGATAGACCATTTGTCATTTCGATTTTCTAGTAAATTCGAAACAGGATTGCGAAGTTGGTTATTAAGTCCTAAGTCTGCATAATGTTGAGCTATTTGAGTATAATCTCCGTTATTCTGGTAAACAGGAAGTATAGGTGGCATAGACAATGCCTGGGCAATTACGCCTGTTACGTCTTCAGTATTTCCACCGGTTGGTTGTTGGAGGCGTCTTTTGCTATAGGTTGTACTGAAATTGACTCCTAGTTTTATTTTCTTTGATAAATTTGCTTCAAATCCTCCTTTGATTCCGACTCTTTTGTAAAAAGAGTTTAACAGGATGCCATCCTCATTTTGATAGTTGGCAGAGAAGTTGTATTTTAAAACTTCTGTACCTCCTGTAATGGTTGCTGTTCCTCTATAATTCAGTGCATTACGGAATATGGCATCTTGCCAGTTCGTGTTTTCGTAATTCCCACTCTCTCTCATCTGAATCAACTTGGGAAAATTTTGAATACTTCCGTTGTTTGTACGTGCTTCAATGATCATGTCCATATAATCATCAGCTTCTAGTACGTCCACATAATTTTGGGCTTCACTCCATCCTACTTGTGTGGAAAAACTAACTTTAGGTTTTCCTGTTTGTCCTTGTTTAGTAGTGACAATAATTACACCGTTTCCTGCTTTGGAACCATAAATGGCAGAGGAGGCTGCATCTTTTAGTATTTGAATGTCAGCAATGTCTGCAGGGTTGATATTATTAAAAAGTTCTGCGTCTGTTGTGGGGTAACCGTCGATTACAAATAAGGGGTCATTTCCGCTATTGATGGAGCCTGCTCCTCGGACCCGGATTGCCGGAGCGGCTCCCGGCTCTCCACTGATTTGTTGTAAGGTGATACCTGACGACATACCCACAAGGCTTTGTGATATATTTGATGTCGGCATCTCTGAGATTTTTCCTCCCTTTACAGTTGAGATGGCGGTGGATACCGAACGTTTTTGTATGGCACCATAGCCTACCACCACTACTTCGTCCAATGTTTCTGTATCTTCTTCTAATGTTATAATAAGCTTATCATTTTTATCGACTTTAATTTCTTGTGTAATATAACCGATGTAAGAAATGAGTATTGTTCCTTGACTGTTCATTTGAAGACTAAAGTTTCCGTCAAGATCAGAAACTGTGCCGTTTGTACTTCCTTTTTCCATAATCGTTGCACCGACGATGGGAATACCCGCATTATCTTTCACAATACCTGTCACCTTATTTTGTTCTTGCTGTATTCCTTGCACAATCTCAGTAGAAAGAATGATTTTCTTTTCAAGCACTGAATACTTCACATTCGTCCCTGCGAAAATCTGGTCTAGTATCTTGAATATATTATTGTTGTTTGCCGAAACTGATACAATACGTTTCAGATCTACGTGTTTATTGTTGAAGAAGAAATCAAACCCCGATTCTTTTTTCAGCTTTTCCAACACAGTGCCAACTGTTTCATTACGTACTTCAAGACTGATCATGGTCTTTTGCGCATACGACTCTGCCGCATAAGTCATACTTAACGAACAGATTAAAAAGAGTACACTTAGTTTCATAGGTAATGGAGTTTTATTTAAGATTAACCTACACGACTTTATCATCCATAATAATTGGACGCTAAAATAATTTTTCATAATTTTGTAATTGAGATAAAGTTAATAAAATGTTGTCTTTGCTTGTCGCCAAACAAGCATAGAAAGATGATTTTTCATACGGGGTGATACGCCAATATCCTCCCGTATGTTTTTTGTTTAGGGAGCCTGTTGTCTGTTCATTTTTCTAGTATTTAAATTAAGGGTTAAACGTATATTAGTACACTTCTATTTTCAGCTTTTCCGTTTTTATATCTGCACTGTCAATGTACCGCCAGCGTATACGGGAAGAAATCCGGAAATATTCCATAATACGCTCCAGACGCTGATGGGTGAATGTTCCTGTGAACGAACAGCCTTTCAGCCCCTTGTTGGACAATACGAATTCCACATTGAACCGCTTTCCAAGCATGTGCAGCACTTCATCCAGCGGAGTGTCATTAAAGATAAGCTTGCCGTCTTTCCATGAAATCTCCGATTCGCCCGAGGTAGCGTAGCACTTGATATCTCCGGTTTGTGGAGAATAAACCAGCTTCTGTCTGGGGGAGAGCATACTCTTTTGAAATTTTCCTTTGCTATTCTTATAAATAAACCCTACGCTGCCTTCGATAAGCGTGGTGGAAATGGGAGTTTCATTACCGTATGCTTCCACATTGAAACTTGTTCCGTACACCTCCACCTGAGAATGATGAGGGGTGGAGACGATGAATCGTTTCCGGGGATGATGGGTCACATCGAAATAAGCTTCACCGTTTAACTCCACTTGGCGTACATCGCCGGCGAAAAAGGTGGGATAGCGGAGGGAGGATTCCGAATTGAGGTGAACTACCGTGCTGTCCGGTAACAGGACGGAGGTAGTCATGCCTGCATTGGTTTTTATTTCCACCATCTGAGCGGTGACTACCGGCTGCCGTCTGCCCGGATACAGAGCCAATACACCTATCAGGAGGGGAACGGACAGGATGGCCGCAATGCGTTGTGTCCATCCCCACCAGGACAGGTTTCTAACCTTTGTTTTGCTTTTTACCTTATCTAATGCTTTTTCCGTATCTATCTTCTTTGTGATATGCTGTGTGTCTACAGCCAGATAGAGCGTATTCAGCTGCTTGGCTATACGCAAATGCTCCTCATCGGCATTCAGCCAGGCTTCTATCTGTTCGTTCTCCGGCGGAGTGGTGTTTCCTTCGAAATACTTGGTCAACAAAGTTTCTATATCGGTATGGTTTTCCATAAATTATACTTTAATGTTTTCCTTTATATTATTAAGACAAGCGAGAATGAAAGGTATCTAAACGAAAAATGCTTTTTTTAACAAAAAAAAGTTTTTTCCGATAAAAACCGCTATCTTTGTACACAAGGAAAACAGTTATTATACTATGAATCATACCGTGGAAGACTTGTCTTTGTTTAATGCTCTCCGACAGGGGGATGGTAATTCTTTTGACCATTTATTCAGAAGATACTATCCTATGCTGTGTGCCTATGCTCACCGGTTGGTATCGTTGGAAGATGCCGAAGAGATTGTTCAGGAGGTAATGTTATGGCTATGGGAGAATCGTGGGGATTTGATAATCGAGTCTTCATTGAATCAGTATTTGTTCAAAATGACTTATCGGAGGGTCTTGAACCACTTGACGCGGGAACAGGTGAAAACCAAGGCTGAAGCTGCCTTTTATGAGAGGACACAGGCGGCATTGTGTGAAGTGGACTATGCTCGTTTTGAGGAATTGGACCGGAAAATAAAGGAGGCGATGGCTGCTCTGCCCGACAGTTATCGGGAGGCTTTTGTGATGCATCGCTTTAAGGAACTGAGTTATAAAGAAATTGCCGAAGTGCTGGATGTGTCACCACAGACGGTGGCTTACCGCATCCAGCAGGCATTGAAGCTGCTTCGTGTTTCCTTAAAGGATTATTTGCCCATGCTGGTATGGCTGGTGGGCTGAAAAGTACCTCCTCCCCGGAGTTTCCCCTGTTTTTTCTTTCAAATCCTTCAGCCTCTTCGCAAACGCCCGTCAATAAAGAAAAGCGGCTGAAGGATTTCCTCCCGGAATTCCTTCAGCCTAGTGTAGAAGTTTCAGCTCTTTATGGTTTGAGCTTCGTTTGTAGAAGTTTTCTATTATATTGTTTCGTTGTATATTTACTTTATTGTCAGGTCCATGTCGTTTGTTGCCGATACGTTTTCCGTTTCGTTCTTCGGTTCGGGCAGTTTCTCTTTTCCGTAGAATCCCGGCATCGGTTCATAGATGGGGTTACGTGGAATGGAGATATTGCGCAGTTTTTTGTCTTTCGCCAGTTGGGCGATATAACGTCCCGCAGTGGCTCGTGTCAGTCCGCATAACGATTCAAACTTCCGGCGTGTCAGCACGCTGTTTGTCAGGAAGTATTCCGTCAATGCCTCGTCTATACTCTCTTTTGTCACCGGCATGGAGTGCGGCTTGTATTTCGAACGCTCGGTCTTAACGTCGCTCAACTGATGCTTCAGGTATTTGTCCGCACGGAATGTCACCGATTTGAATTTCACCTTGTTGGCACGTGTGGAGCTTGGTGTCCGTGTCTCGGGGCAGGTAAGCGATATATGGAAATACCCTATCCCTTCGATGTGCACCCGGGCGCCGTCTTTCAAGTAATAGGCCAGTTTCTCGCTGAGCGAGATGATGGTTGCCTTGATGTCTGCCACGGTGAGCGAGGAGCCGTACTGTATTTCCCGTGCCAGATAGTCGGTGTTGATGCGCTGCCAGTTTACTACACGGGCATGATAGCGCTTCTTGCGCGTACCTATCGTATTGGGTGATTCATAAAATTCAAATTTGATAGCCATTCGCTTATTTGTTTTTATCCGGTTGTTTATGCTTTCTTGTACGGAAGAGTTTGCTGCAACTTCCTTTCAAGTTAATCATTTCACTTGGGTGATGAAATTATATCACTTAAGTGATGAAGTTGTATCACTCAAGTGATGAAACTTCATCATTCCAGTGAAATGATTAACTTGACGGTGCAAAAGTATGAAATAGTCTTGATAAAAACGAATAATTTCCCAGTTATTTTCGCTTAGTCACTTTTTTGCGGTAGTGTGGGGTAAATGCTTGTAAAAGGGCATTTTGAGTGTTATCTTTGTGATATTACACAACCCCAAATAATGAAAAAGGATGAAAAAATTAGTGGAAAAATTACTGAGTTGGTGCAAAAAGAGTATGAAAATGAGGAGATGCGTGGGAAAAAGCACGGCTCCGGTTACCGGGCAGTCGGTGGGGCAAACCGGAAATGCGGAAGGGGTGTTGCCTTCAATGGCTATGGAAACGGTGGGCGAAACTGTTCTTCCAGCGGCTGTCGAGGCAGTTGGTATGGCAGAAACTATCGATGAAAAGGCGGTTTCTGGCAAATCGGGGCGCAAGAAACCGGAGAATATGCTGGAGGCCTTGCAGTGCTTTTTGACCGCACGGTATGATTTTCGTTATAACCTTCTCACCGAACAGACGGAGTATCGTGGGAAAGAGATGCCGGATGAAGAGTATGCCATGGTGGCTCAACGTGATTTGAATACATTCTGCCTGGAGGCGCGTACCGGCGGCATCAACTGCTGGGATAAGGATGTGAGCCGTCTGCTCCATTCCAGAAAGGTGGAAAACTATCATCCTTTTCTGCATTATATGAACCACTTGCCTCAATGGGACGGGGTGGATCGTGTTACTCCGCTGGCCATGCGTATATCGCGTAAGCCGATGTGGGTGAAAGGGTTTCACCGTTGGATGCTGGGTGTTGCCGCCCAATGGCTGGGGCAGGCGCAGGATTGCGCCAATGCGGTGGCGCCTATGTTGGTGAGTCGTGAGCAGGGGAAGCGCAAGTCTTCTTTTTGCAAGATTTTGATGCCTAAGGAACTTACACCTTATTATATAGACAAGTTCGACCTGACGAGCGAGAGTGGATGTGAACAGAAACTTTCGCTTTTCGGACTGATCAATATGGATGAGTTCGACAAGTACCGTGCCGGACAGATGCCTGCCTTAAAGAATCTGATGCAGATGACCACACTGACTTTCCGCAGGGCACATCGTCCGGCATTCAGTCATCTGCCTCGTATCGCCTCTTTCATCGGTACGTCCAATATGACGGACTTGCTGACTGATCCCACAGGAAGCCGCCGTTTTCTTTGTGCGGAAGTGGATGATAAGATTGACTGCACACCGCCCGATCATGCGCAATTGTTCGCTCAGTTGAAAGCGGAGCTGGCCGGGGGAGAGCGTTACTGGTTCTCGGAAGAGGAAGAAAAGGAGATACAGCACAGCAACCGGAATTTTTATAAAATGCCTGCCGAACAGGAATTGTTTTTGCGTTGTTTCCGGATGCCGCAGGAAGGGGAGCTGTCCAAGCCCTATACCACGACGGATTTGTTCAATTATTTGCAGAAGCATTATCCGGCAGCCATGCGCGGGGTGACTCCGAATCGGTTGGGCAGGATGATGGTTGCATTAGGAATACAACGCATTCATACCGAGTATGGCAATGTGTACCGGCTGGTGAAGCTGAAGGATTCTTCCGCGGCCTGAAGCTTTTTCCCGGTGTGATCTTTCAGCCGGAACGCCCTCCGGCAAAGGGTTTGCGGGAGGGATGAAGCTTTTGAAGGATTTTTCAGGGGGAATCGCATATGGCGAAATAAATGAAAAAGATTGCTTATCGATTTGTTTGTTCGACTTTTTTAGTGGTGGCGTTTTTATCTATAAAAACACGAGAAGTGACAGTTTACATATTTATTACATTGTTTCTTCTTGTGATTGTCTGGAAACGAGATGCTCCAAGTATCATGCTGCTCCGGGAGATACTTTACAGTTGAAAGTTTCCTTCCAGTCGGACAGTATAGAGGTGTTTGTCCGTGAACTTCATATCTATGGCAACTTTCCCTTCTTTTGCCACTTGGTCTGACGGTGGAGGGCGATTGCATATAAGGCAAGCTCATAGCATATAAGGGAAAGAATTAACAGGATAATTTTGTTTTTATCGAAGGTTTATTGCTAACTTTGCTCTACCATCGTAATATGGATGAAAAGCACAACCGATATACAAATGAGCAAAATGCCTGGAAATTCTTTTAATGATATCTATACCTCTTATTATAAGAAGTCTTTTTTCTTTGCCAAATCATACGTTCATAATGATTTGGCAGCAGAAGATATTGCCTCCGAGGCATTAATAAAGTTGTGGGAAAAGTTGAAGGCCGAGCCTGTTGAAGAGAAATATATCTTACCGTTGTTACTGACAATTTTGAAGAACAAGGCTTTGGACTATCTAAAGCACGAGGAGGTAAAACGCAGTGCTTTTGAAGTGATGGCCGACTGGCAACAACAGGAATTGTCTATTCGTATGTCTGCCTTGGAAGCGTGCAATCCTGATGAGATTTTTTCGGAAGAAGTGGAAAAAATCATCAGTGCTACTTTAAGCACCTTGTCGGAACAGACGCGACGGGCATTTATTTTGAGCCGTTTTGAAAATAAACCCAATAAAGAGATTGCCGAAGAGATGGAAATCTCTATAAAGGGGGTGGAATATCATATATCAAAAGCATTGAAAGTACTGCGGGTGACTTTAAAAGATTATCTTCCTTTATTTTATTTCTTCTTTTATTATTAAGCCTGACCGGATGGGGATACGGATGTTTTTGAGGACAAAAATGATTTTTTTATATTTTTCTTCATTTTCTTTTAGGGTAGTTTCTTCTTGAGTCGTTTCTAATAAAACAGCATAGAATATGAATCCTGAATTATTGCAAAAATATATAGCCGGAAATGCTACTGAAGCCGAAAAGCAGCGTGTGACCGAATGGATACAGGAAAATCCTGAGAACATGCGTGAATATATGGCACAACGGAAGTTGCATGACATGGCATTGTGGCGTACGGAACCTGTGGCGGAGGAGAATAGCCGGGAAAGGAAACATTTCTCGTTACGCGGAATATGTATGGAAGCTGCCAAGATAGCAGCGGTATTGGCGATCGTCTTGTTGGGTACACATTATTGGACAGGAAAACATCAGGTACCGGAAGACAAAACATGGCAGTCTATTTATGTGCCGGCGGGCCAACGGGCGGAATTGATGTTGGCGGATGGTACGAAAGTCTGGTTGAACTCACGCAGTACCTTGACTTTCCCGGGAAGTTTCAAAGGGAATATCCGAAATGTGAAATTGGATGGTGAGGGTTACTTTGCGGTGACAAAGAATGTGGAACAGCCTTTTATTGTAGAGACGAACAAATGTAATGTGAAGGTGCTGGGTACAGAGTTCAATGTAATGGCTTATGCAGCGGATAGCGTATGGGAAACTTCTTTGTTGGAAGGTGCTGTCGAAATTTTAGTGCCCGGTTCGAATAACAGTGGAATGAGGCTGGAACCGAACACGATGGCCAGCTTGAAAGGCAACAGACTGGTAAAAGGACGCATCAAGGAGGCCGATTATTTTTTGTGGCGTGAGGGCTTGCTTTGTTTTAATGATATATCCGTACGTGATATGATAGAGAAACTGAAACTGTATTATGGGGTGGATATTGTAGTAAATAATACCCGGATTTTAAAGAACCGTTATACAGGTAAATTCCGCACGAAAGATGGGGTGGAACACGTACTGAAAGTTTTGAGACTCAATAATAAGTTTACTTATACAAAGGATGATGAGACGAATGTGATAACAATTAATTAACCCTTAAAGAATATGCCTATGAAATAACACACCCATGGTCTAAAAAGGAAATGGGATAGTGCTGCAACACCATCCCATGGAAACGTCAATTACGTATTGACAATTTTTTTCTCAAATAATCTTAAGTTGAACCTAAAATTAGTAATGCAAATATATGAAAAATATTTTGTATCAGGAATCTATTGTAGAAATTAAACATTTATTCCGTATGATGAGAAACACACTCTTAGCCCTGTTTGTCTTTGCCGGAACAGCTTGCCACTGAGTCTTATTCTCAGACAATGAAGGTGACTGTTGTGGCGGATAACGTGTCAACAGGCAAGGTAATCAGTGAAATAGAAAAACAGACAGATTATCTGTTTGTATATAATGTAAACGAGGTGAATCTGAAGCGCAATGTGAAGGTGAATGCGCAGAACAAATCTGTAGCCGAAGTGTTGAATAAGGTTTTTGAAGGTACTGATATTTATTATGCCATGGAGGGTAAGAATATCATGCTGATGAGCAAGGCGAAAGACGGGGAAGCTGTCCAACAGGCAAATAAAGTGACAGGTATTGTGAAAGATGCGAATGGCGAGCCGGTAATCGGTGCCAATGTAACAGTGAAAGGTCAGTCAATAGGTACGATAACAGATATAGATGGGCGGTTTGTGTTGGATGCCCCGAAAGATGCCGTTTTACAGATTACGTATATCGGATATGTTTCTCAAGAAGTGAAAGTTTCTGGAAAGAAAGAACTTAATGTTGTATTAAAGGAAGATACAGAAACTCTTGATGAAGTGGTCGTTGTTGGATTTGGTACGCAAAAGAAAGTGAATCTGACAGGAGCTGTAGGGCTTGCTACAGCTAAAGAATTAGAATCTCGTCCTGTAACCTCAGCTACACAAGCCTTGCAAGGACTGGTACCAGGTTTGCAGATATCAACAAGTACGGGTGAACTGGACAAGACCGCAGATATCAGTATCCGTGGTACAGGAACTATTGGCGAAGGTTCCAGCGGTGCACCTCTTATTCTAATTGATGGAATGGAAGGAGATTTGAATACAGTCAATCCTCAAGACATAGAAAATATTTCTGTATTGAAAGATGCTGCCGCATCATCCATCTATGGTTCCCGTGCCCCCTTCGGGGTCATTTTGGTAACAACCAAATCGGGCAAAAAAGGAAAGACTTCTGTAAACTATAACAATAGCTTCCGTATATCTACTCCTGTAAATATGCCGAAGATGATGGATTCCTACACTTTTGCAAACTTTATGAACGCCGGTTCGCTTAATCAGGGTGGTGGGCTTATCTTTACAGAAGACCTGATGCAGGATATGCTGGATTGGCAAGCTGCCGGAGGTGGAAGCACGGGGGGAGTAAAAGCTTCATCCAACGGTCAATGGGGTAAACCAGACTATGATCCATTTACAACAGCTTGGGCTAATACAAATTGGTATGATGAAGTTTACAAATCTTCAAGTTTTTCTCAAGAACATAACGTTAGTCTAAATGGAGGAAGTGATATTGTAGCTTATTATGCTTCTTTCAATTATTTGGATCAAGGAGGACTTTTGAAAGCTGGTGACGATGGACTTCATCGTTACAATGTAACAGCTAAAATCAATGCTGATTTGACTCAATGGTTAAAATTCAATTACAGTACCCGTTTTACTCGTAATGATGTATGGCGTCCTACCAGTTTCAACAGTTCTTTTTATGATCAGTTGGGAAGAGCTACTTGGCCCAATATGCCCGTAAAAGATCCCAATGGCTATTATACCAATAATGGTTGGACTAATCCAGTCCAAAATCTTGTTGAAGGTGGAAAACGTAATGCACAAACAGACCGTCTTTATCAACAAGCGTCTTTAGTAATTGAACCGATCAAAAATTGGATTACACATGTGGAGTTTAATTACAGTATAATGAACTCATCGGTAAAAGAAACTTCAATTCCTACTTATAATCATGATGTGGAAGGCAATTTAATAGATACTCATGGTACGTCTTATCTTTATCAAGATCAGACTAAAGAGAACTATCTGAACCTAAATATTTATAGTGAGTATTCCCAATCTTTTAATAATGCCCATAATGCAAAAGTTATGCTTGGCTTCCAGACAGAAGATATGAAACAGGAATTTTCTTCTACAAAAAAGTATGGTGTAATGATGGGGGGGGATGCCTTATTTTGATGTCACAACCGGATTGGACGGACAAGGTAACCCCAAAGCGACAGAAGCGGGTGGAAATGGGAAAAGATGGAAAACGGCAGGTTTCTTCGGTCGCTTGAATTACGATTACCTGGGACGTTATTTGGCGGAAATCAATATGCGATATGACGGTTCTTCCCGTTTCCGTCGAGGAAGTCGCTGGCAATGGTCTCCTTCATTCTCTTTAGGCTGGAACATCGCTCAGGAAAAATTCTGGGAGTCGCTGACAGATATAGCCAACACATTAAAATTGCGTGTTTCTTACGGTGAATTGGGCAACCAGAATACTACAGCATGGTATCCTACCTATCGTGATATGATACTGAAGTCTTCTAATGGAACATGGTTGCAAGATGGAGTGAAGCCTAATACAGCAGAGCCGGGAAATTTGGTCAGCAATTCTTTGACTTGGGAAAAGGTTCGTACTTGGGATATCGGTTTTGATTATGGCTTTCTCAGTAATCGTTTGACAGGTAGTTTTGATTACTATATTCGTTATACGGATGGTATGGTAGGGCCTGCACCTGAACTCCCATCTATTTTGGGTACATCTGCTCCTAAAACCAACAATTGTAATTTAAGAACGAATGGATGGGAACTATCTATTGGATGGAGAGACCGTTTGAAAAACGGGTTTGGATATAGTGCTAATTTAACTCTTTCCGATGCTAAAACAATTGTTACCAGCTATCCGAGCAATGCCACTAACACTATTGGTTTGAACAAATACGTTGAAGGACGAGAAGTAGGCGAAATCTGGGGATTGCAAACAATAGGAATAGCAAAATCTGAAAATGAAATGCAAGCCCATCTCCTTTCCCTTCCTAATGGAGGACAGGATGCGATTGGTTCCAAATGGTCTGCCGGTGATATTATGTATCGTGATTTGAATGAAGATGGAAAAATATCTAAAAGTGCGGGTACATTGGATGATCATGGAGATTTGAAAGTAATAGGCAATAGTACTCCTAGATATTTCTTTGGTATTGACTTGAATGCTGATTGGAAAGGATTCGACATACGTTTATTCTTTCAAGGTGTAATGAAGCGTGATTTTTGGGGTACAAATAATTTCTGTGGTTATTTGTTTGGTGCTTATGGAACTCAAAGTATGTGGGGGGCTCGTGGACTTAAGGAACATGAGGATTATTTTCGTGCAGAGGATATAGGATTGTCAGGTCATACCATTCCTGCAAATCTTGACGCTTATTATCCTCGTCCTATTTTCTCCGAAGGAGGTAAGAACCAAGAAATTCAGACACGTTATTTGCAAGATGCATCCTATATCCGTTTAAAGAATTTCCAATTAGGTTATACTCTCCCAGCCAAATGGATGAAAAATATAGGATTGACCAAATGCCGTGTGTTCGTTTCCGGAGAAAATCTTTGGACCGGAACATCATTGTCTTCTCTGTTTGATCCGGAAACAATTAGTGGCGGTAATGGTGGTAATGCTTATCCGTTATCAAGCACCTGGTCTTTTGGCTTAAGTTTAACACTTTAATAATACATATATAATGAAAACAAAACATATATTCTTATCTGTACTAATCGCTTCATCAGGATTTGCATTTACTGCTTGCGATGACTATTTGGATGAAGTACCTGAGGCATCTATTTCCCCGGAAGTATATTTTACAGAGGCAACCCATATTCAAGCCTCTGCAGATAATTTGTACTCTGATATTCTTCCCTCTCACGGAACTGGAAATACATACGGCATCTACAAAGATGATGCAACAACGGACAATCAAATAGAAGTTACAGCTCCCAATCGTTTTACTTCCACCTTGTGGAAAGTGGACAATGCGGAAACCAGCAATTGGAATTTTGATAAAATATACAAAATAAATTTTGTATTATCGAATGTGTTGCCCAAATTTGGGGATAATAATGCTGATGGGAACGACCTGAGCGGTAATGCCAATACCATCAATGGTGACCTTAACAGCATAAAACACTATATCGGTGAATTATTTTTCCTACGTGCTTGTGAATACTTTAAACGTTATCAGTTGTTTGGAGATTTTCCCATAATTATCTACCCATTGCCAGATGACAAAGAAGCATTGAGTGAAGCCAGTAAACGATCACCGCGCAATGAGGTGGCGCGCTTTATTCTAAGTGATTTGGATAAAGCTATTACTTTATTAAAAGCTAAAAACATGCCGACAACTAGAATTAATGCGGATGCTGCCATTTTATTAAAGTCGCGCGTAGCTCTATTTGAAGGTACTTGGTTGAAATATTTTAAGAATACGGCTTTTGTACCCAATGGTAACGGTTGGCCTGGCAAGGCAAAAGATTACAATTCCACTTATCAATACCCCAGTGGGAATATTGACAGTGAGATAGATTATTTTTTGGAAATCGCTATGACGGCTTCTAAAGATATCGCAGAACGCTACAAAAACAAGCTTACAGAAAATACAGGTGCCCTGCAACAGTCAACTAGCGAAGCTGCAAACCCCTATTTTGACATGTTTGCTCAAGAAGATTTATCTTCTGTCGATGAAGTTTTGTTATGGCGCAGATACGCTTATAACTTAGTACACCACAACGTAAATGTCTATGCTAGCTGGGGAAACAATGGCGTAGGCGTCACCCGTAGCTTTGTGAATAACTTTTTGATGGCTGACGGCACTCCTGTTTATACCCACGGTGATTATATGAACGGAGACGGATATTATATGGGAGACAAAACCATACACGACGTTCGTCAAAACAGAGACTGCCGATTGGTTATCTTTCTGAAAGACCCCGGACAACATAACATCTTAATAAAAGATGTGGTTGGTGAGACAGCCAATGTTGAAGAAACTTATCCATTGATTACCATTACAGACGGAGCACGCCGTTATGTTACTGGGTATGCCTTACGCAAAGGAGGAGCTTTTCATCAGAAATATTATTCCAATTCAAAAGGATATACCGCCTCTATTGCTTATCGTGCGACAGAAGCCTTGTTGAATTACATGGAAGCCAGTTATGAAAAGAATGGTACCTTGGACGGAACAGCGACCGAATATTGGAAAATTATTCGCCGTCGTTCTCATGTAGATGAGGATTTTCAAAAGACTATTGCTTTAACGGATATGAGTAAAGAGGCTGAAAATGATTGGGGAGCGTATTCCGGCGGTAAGTTAATAGACGCAACTCTCTATAACATACGTCGTGAGCGCCGATGCGAATTTATGGCGGATGGGCTTCGTTATATGGACTTATGCCGTTGGCGTGCTATGGACCAGTTGATCGAACATCCTTATATACCGGAAGGTTTCCATTTATGGAACACCCCCATGCAGGCTTGGTATACAGATTTGCTGTATGATGGATCAGACGCATCCAATGTCTCTTCACCTAATGTCAGCGAATACTTGCGCCCTTACCAAAAGAATTCTAAACAAACCTGTTATAATGGTTTTACTTGGCGTATGGCCCATTATCTGCACCCCATTATGGTCAAGCAGTTTTTGATCACTGCCCCCGATAACAAAACAGTAGAAAATTCTCCTATCTATCAAAATCCATATTGGCCTATAGTGCCGGATATGCCTGCTGAAAAATAAGTTTGAGGGCATTCCAATCATAAAATATTGGAGTGCCCTAATAACTTGATATCATACGACTGATAAGAAAAGAGTAGCCATCGTATGTGTTTTTTGTACGATAATACAGGTATTGCAACTAAATTCCATGTCTGCAACTCTTTATAATTCCGATATTTGCATAATAAACGAGCCGACACAAATCGGTGTTCATTCTTTATAATAATGTATCAAATGAAAAACATCATTATCGCTTTCTTCTTGATGCTTGCTCCTGTCGGAGTAACAGCCCAATATCAGAAAGCACAGGAAAAAGCTCCTCTGGTCAATGTACCTTTGGAAAATTTTGCATCACAGCAGAAAGTTCTTTTTAACTTTGGCTGGAAATTCCAATTGGTTACAAACGAGAATAAAAATACCGATTTTGCCTCACCTACCTTGGATGACTCCTCCTGGCGTACACTGGACCTTCCTCATGATTTCCAGTTCGAACAACCTTGGACTGAAAATGGTGGAGGTGCACGCGGATTTAAACCCATGTGCGAAGGATGGTACCGCAAGTCTTTCCCTACCGATCCGTCGTGGAAAGGGAAACGGGTGGTTCTGGATTTCGGAGGTATCATTTATCTGGGCGATGTCTATCTGAACGGTACAAAAATAGCCTCGACAGATTATGGATATGTGGGGCTTGAAGCGGACCTTACCCCTTTTCTACGTCACGACGGAGAAAACGTGGTAGCCGTTTATGCCTCCACCGGTCCCAAGAAAGGCTCACGCTGGTACACGGGAGGCGGTCTGTTCCGTGATGTGTATCTGCAGGTGCAGAATCCCACACACATCGCCCGCCACGGGGTGTATATCACCACCCCCGAAGTTTCCTCCTCCCGAGCAACGGTAGCCGTACAGGTTGAGGTGGACGGCTGGCAGAAGCATGATGTACGGATACGGACCACCCTCCGCAATCCGAAAGGTGTCATCGTGGGCACCGTGCAATCCGGTATGCCCGAACATACGCACCAGACCTGCACGGAAGTGAAATTACCAGCGTTTACTCTAGAGAATCCGCAACTTTGGTCATGTGAGTTTCCACAACTCTACAATGCTGAAGTGGTAGTGACGGCAGACGGTATGGTGGTGGACAGCCTGACCGAACAGTTCGGTATCCGCAGTCTGGAATTCTCACCGGAATTCGGCTTCAAGCTCAACGGGAAGAAGATATTCCTGCAGGGCAATGCCAACCATCATGATCTGGGCGCGCTGGGAGCCGCCAGTTACGACAGGGCAATCGAACGCATGATGCTGCAACTCAAATCCTTCGGTTACAACTGTATCCGCTGCTCACATAATCCGTACAGTGAAAGTTTTGCCCGCATTGCAGACCGTGTGGGGATACTGGTGGTGGACGAACTGACGGACAAATGGAGTGACAATGACTATTGGGGCGGACGCCAGCCGTTCACCCATCTCTGGCACAAACTGATTACAGAATGGATCAAACGCGACCGTAACCGTCCGTCCATCATTTTGTGGAGCTTGGGAAACGAGCTTCAGATTCGTGAAGGATGGGCAGGCTTCGAAGGAACCAACGATTGGGGAATCACTACCTATAACATATTCAACCAGCTGGTAAAGAGATGGGATCATACACGTCTCACCACTGTAGCCATGTTCCCCGCCCGTGCGGGAGCTATAACCCGGCATGACAAGGAGTTCAACGACTATTTGGTACCACCCGAACTGGCTTGCGCCACAGAAGTCGCATCGTTCAATTACCAGTCGGACAAATATGACGCTTATTTGAAATACCAGCCAGATCTTATCCTGTTCCAGAGTGAGGCTGAAACCAGCAACTTGTTGCAGCCTTATTATAATATGGATAAAGAGCGGATGGTCGGTATCGCCTATTGGGGTTCGGTCGAGTATTGGGGGAGAATCCAATAAATGGCCTAAGAAAGGCTGGAACTACTCCTTCTTTGACCATACCATGCGCCCCTATCCCCAGGCTTACCTTATTAAATCGGCTTTCATGCCGGAGATTCCCGAAGTACATATCGGAGTGGTCGATGCGGCGGGAGCGGAAAGCGTCAGTTGGAATGACGTGACAGTGGGACGCATGGCGCTGAACGAGTGCTGGAATCATATCCCAGGCAGCAGACAGTCACTCTTCACTTATACCAATGCACATTCTGTAGAGTTGTTGGTAAACGGTCAGAGCATGGGAATTCAAAAAAACGATACGACACGGGCAAACCTGCGTAATATGATTTATTGGAAGGATGTTCCTTATGGCAACGGTGGCTCTGTGGTGGCAATAGCTCGTGACAAGTCGGGCAAAGAAGTGGCGCGTCATCGTATCGAAACTGCCGGAAAAGCCGTGGCACTCCGGATTGAGGCGGAAACACCGACGGACTGGAAGGCAGACGGTATGGACTTGCAATATATAAACGTGACGGTCATAGACAAAAAAGGTCGTCCGGTATGGGACTACAACGAGCCGCTTACTTTACAAATGGAAGGGGCGGCACGGTTGGTGGCATTGGATAACGGGGATCCAACATAGAATAATCTTCTTTCTTCTCCGTATGGGAATTGGTCGCTTTTAGTGAGCTACATAGTTAAGCACAGGGTCGTCACTCACCTGTGATGGGAAACCGTATGTATCTTTATTGCATTGTAAGAGTATTACATAATCCGCTTCAAGACCTTTTGACTTATGTACGGTTAAAAACTCTATTTTTCGTCCTCCTATCACATAGTAGAATCTATTACCCTCTTTAATTGATTGGAACATAAAGGAGAGGTAATAATCATCAAAAGAGTAACGCCCCAATAGGAATATTGATTTATCCGATGGAATAGAAGCCACAATTTGCCCTATCGTATTGCAGTAATCTCGTCTATCATAAGCATAGAATTCCAACTCTGTTCTCATTTCAGAACTGAACGAATGGATATTCTTTTGTATTTGGGCTTTATTGCGTTGTATAAAGTTCGAGGACAAAGAAACCAAAGGTTCTCCAAATCTGTATGTCGTTTCAATCTTGTTTATCTCTGTAGCTCCAAAATATTCGGAAAATTGATTGAATAGAGCCATATCACTTCCCGAAAAGCGATAGATAGACTGCCAGTCATCGCCCACACAATACAACTTTGCAGGAGGATTTCCCTCTCGCAATACTTTTAAGAAGTTGTAACGGTCAACGGATATGTCTTGAAATTCATCCACAATGATATAATCATACTTCACAGGATGTGAAGTACGACATATCTCAGTGGCTTGAAGAATAGCATCGGTAAAATCAATTTGGTTACTATCGCTTAACGCATTTATGTAGCGTTCATATACAGGTTGAAATATGTTCTTGATGATAAATACACTTCGTTCATCATCTGCATTTTTGGCTTGTTTCAGAACCTCTTTGATTGATTTGCAACTTGACTTCACCAATGTAACGAAAGTGACGACAAGTCGTATAAATGCCTTTTCCTGCTTGCTACCTTTGGGTAGTACTAAATCGTATAACTCCTCATCGGTCTTTTCTTGAATTGGTACACCTGCATCATCTAATAGTTTACGGAGTTTATCCCTAATATCGGAATAATGGAAGTCTGCACTTGATGTCACTAATAGTTGTGTACCGAATTTCTCATGAGCCGCTTTCTTCCAAGTTATGCCATCATTATACTTTCTGGTTTGCTTCTTCGTAGGTTATACCCTTTTCTTTTGCGAACCAAGCAGGAACAAGCCCGTGTTCATCAACTCCAAAATGCTCTAGATATATGCGCCTTGTTTACTCCACCTTGCTCAAAATATATGGAGAAATCGGTTTGTATTGAGAGTGCATCTCGTCTGCCAATGGACGCTCGTATGGCTCTTCATATCTGAATTTCACTCTAAGGGAAGATAGCGCAAAGCATATTTTCTGCTCTTGCTCACTCCGTCACATATATGGCTCTTCCGTCCATATCGGGGAACATCGCCTTTAGCTGCACATTCTTTTGCTCTGATAATTGCTCTCGTTCATTCTTGCGTTGTTCCCAATCTGCTTCATTCGTTTGGTAATCAACAAAGTATTCCACAATACTTTTCTTGAATTTCTTGTCGTTCAATAATTCATGGTAGATTTTCACGAAGAGCGCGTCCGTATTTTCATATATTGATGGCTTTTGTCCTGTTGTCTGTCCGATAATGTCAAGGGCAAGTTTGTGAAAAGTGTACCCTCTCAATCCAGCAATACCCATTCTTTCGGTAAGTTCAGCAGCAGCCTTGTTGGTGTAGCTGATAAGGAGAATATTTTGAGGGTTGATTTTCTTTATTTCAGTCAAATACTTTACTTTCCCTACGATGGATGAAGTCTTTACCACTCCCTGCACTACTGACTACCAAACAATTTATCCTCTTCTGAAACGATAGAGCGTCTTTGTTGCTTGTCTAACGGTATTTTAGGCAATGGTCGAAAAAATCCTTATAGGTGTCCAGTTCCTCTTTTATATACACCATCATTATGACTTTTGATGAAGTTTGTTGATTCTTCCAAAGTCGTTAATGAATTTGGATATAGTTTCTGATGGAGTGATGTTAAAGGCTTCAAGCTTCTTCAGAAGTGAATATGCCTCTTGGAAATGTGCCTTATAATGATTGATGAAATCTTTTTCTTGCGTTGCGGAGATTACCCTGCCATAAAAGCCATTATTCAAGTCTGAGGGAATATCTATAAACGCCCCCTCATTAAGAGCCGATAATCTCTCTCTTGCTTGCTCATAATTTGATTTCTCGCTATATGCAGATATATGGTTTAGCTTTTTTGCAAGCTCTTTGGATTTGTTTTTTAGGCGTGTCCTCAGCATTGCTATTACAATAACCGAAATAGCAATTATACAAATTACCAAAATAAACAATGGCTGCATATTGGAAGTAATATTTATCTGAATCTTTCAATCCATCTATAATCATCACCCCTTAGTACTGACCACTGAAATTTCCACATATCACCTGTATTATCGTTTATAAGATAGTATTGATAATGAACTTGTCAGTGGCTGAATAGAGAATATACACCTTTCGTTATTTTCTACTAATTCGTATTTATTTATAGGAATACAAAATAGGTTGTCTAAATCTTGTGTACTATATTGAACTTGCCATAGTCGTCCATTATATGAGTCCAACAATATAAATGTCCACATGTTTTCAGTGGCAAACATCTGAAATCTATTAGTCCAATTTGACGACTTCTCAGGATATGCAAGAGAAAATATGTTGATTGGATTTGCAAACATGTAATCCTCACCCTTGACACTAAACTGGACTTGCCAATTCTTACCTGTATATGTATCAAGCATTATGAATGTCCACATATTCTGTGTTTCATAAAGGCGAAATCGTCCTTCTTTATCTCCTAAAATTTCTCTCGCACTACAAATCTCCCAAGACTGACCATCATCTTGAATTTGTTGTACTTCGCCTGTCATTGTATTTAAGCGAAGTTGATTATGATAGTTCCGAGTCTTATACATTTTATAGACTTGAGCATATGATGTAGAAGCTATAACCATTAAAGCGAATAATAAGAAAAGCTTTTTCATAATTCTGTTATGTTATTATTTGACAATTAGCGGATTGTATTTCTTAGTCATGTACCAGACACATTTTAAATAAGTCGCATACATTGGATACTAAATATCCTCTAAATCTTTTTGAATTTTGGTTTCTACATTTTGAGAATCACGATAACGAATCATTACCATACCCTCATAAATACCAGAAGTCTTTTCTATCGATAATTCAATGTCTCCTCCTGTTACCTCCCAAGCACTACCCCAAACAACAGTTCCTTGATGAACTTCTGCCATTAAAGCTGTATTGGAATCCGAATGGGCAGGGTTCTTCTCTTTTGAAATAGTCGGATTGCCATATTTTCGAGTGTATAAATCTTTATAATAGTTATAAGTATTAACAAGCGTATTCCATTCACCACTTGGGTCAAACAACACAGCTACGGCAAATACACTTTTTCCATCATCTGTTAGCTGTTACCCCTATAGTTGATTACGACCTGTAAAGTCTCCCATAAACAATGCAAGATTGTTTTCACTACCAATAGATGTGAATCCTTTAGCTTTTAACTTTTGACAAAATTCGGTCATACTTCCCTCGATGGGAATCCCCTTAAAGGTAAGATGCTCGGAACCCCTTTGAGCATACGATGTCAAAGCAATTAAAACAAATGCGAATGATACAATCAGCTTCTTCATAATTTGTTGTATTATATTTAATAAACATTTTAGTCCAACCTACGAAAAAGCGTGAACTACAAAGCCACACTCTTACTTGAAGGTCGTAGGAAACCATAGATGCAGATGTAACAATAGTAGCCCACGCTATACGCGTGAGAACCACTATGCTATCCTTGCATCTAATTGAAAATTTCCTACGTTTTCAAGTACAAGATAAGCATAACGCTTCTTCTTTTTCTCTTATGTCTTGGATAGAGTTGCCCCCAACCAACTGCAAATTTACAAAAAAGTCGTAATAATAAGCCTTGTACGGGCAAATTATTACGACTTGATATGCATTTTAGAGTTTCAACCCTCGATTATGTCTTCTGCTTGTAGGTAATCCTAACGCTTCCATAAACTCATCTTTCTTGCGTCTGAACCAAGAGTGATGCGAAACACCATCGATTCTAAGGTCAAATCGCCCCTCTTTATCTTCCTTGAGGGAGCAGACCGCACCATCGGCTGAAAACGATTGGTTAAACATCGTTGAATAGAGCTTACCTTTTACGGGGATTTCCTTGAAAGTGCATAATGCTTTGATAAGGTTGTCATTGAACCCCATCTTTTCGCTGAGATATTTAATCATCGGCATCAGTTTCTCTACATACGGGAAGTAACGCAAAATCTTGTCAATGTACTCCGACAGCTTGCGATTCTCCGCTTCGTATGATTGCTTGACCTCCTGTATCTGCTTTTGGTGTTCTACCTCCATTTGCTTGATGTTGGATTGCAGTTGCTCGATGGTCTCATCTCGGATTGCTATCTCGTCCCTCAAATCCTCGTTCTTGCGTTCCAACGATTTCATCTTACCACTGCCGAAAAGAGAACTCACCCCGCTTGCAAGGGCTGTGGCTGCATCAGTGGCAACGCTTTTGAGTTTGTCGGTGCGTATCTCCGATTTCACTTGTTTGAGTTCTTGCTCGGCAAGATCTATCTGGTGTTCCTTGTGTTGTCGTTCAGCCTCTATGCGTTCAAGCTCGGCACGCTGCTTCTCAATGATAAAGTCGTTTCGTTCCAAATGCTCCTTGCCTGTCTCTGTTTTGGACTGTCCTCGCTCCATTGATAGGATCTCGGATGCCAATGTCTGCATCTGCATCATATCATCATCGTTGAGTTTACGGCTCTTGCCCGTATCGTGATCCATCCAATCGAATACTATATGTGCGTGATAGTTGGGCTTAAACCATTTGCCACCGATTTGAAAACTCTCTTTATCGTCAGGGGCTGGCTCTCCACCGAGCCAATGCCCCTCGTCTTTATGCAAGAATATTTGTAGCGGTGTGATACTCCAACGCTGTTGGCACTCTTCGCCAAATCTGCGAACATCCTCTAATGTGGTTTCGGGCTTGATGAGTAGTACACCCTCACGAATGGGTGAGCATCCTGTCACCTTGATAATCTTGCCACTCTTGGTTTTGCGTTCTCGTTCCTTTTCCTGCATCGCTCGCCCTGTCTTAGTCTTTACCATCTGCTTGATTTTTTCGTAATGCGTCTGCAAATCATAGTCTCCGAGGCATGGATTTATCCAATGCTCATTGTCGGCAACAAGTTGGGGTATTAGATAGATTTTCGACTCTCCGATGTTACGCATATATTCGGGAGTCCTTAGGTTGTGAGCCTCGCTCGATGATATGTTGCAAGGCTTGATATGTATGCTGCTTTTTACTGCCATAGTTATTTGCTTTATTGGTTACAATTAGGTCGTTTGTTTGCTTGCTTCCGCTGTCGGGGTTGCCGTTGCGACCCTCCGCTGCGCTCGGCATAGTTCAAGCGAGCTTGCCTCTGCTCTCGCTTGCAAGAGGGTTCTTAGGGGCGAAGCCCATAAGCGGAGTGCAGAGAGGTCACTCTGCACCCTCGGTAGAGCCCACAACTACTTTAAGCGAAGCGTGTAGTTATAGTGGGCTATAACCTGAAGCCTCGTTTCTTCTTCGGCTGCGGTTGTGGCATCCGCCTTGCGGATTGGACTTGCGACTTTTTCTCTACTTGTTTTGTTTGGTTTTTGTGGCATAAATAGTCATTCAAATCCTTATGTCCTGCGTAGTGATGCGACATATTTTGAAGTCTATTCCCGAACATCTTTTTCAGATTCTCATACGCTCTTTGTCCTGCTTGGTCGTTGTCGAGAAAACTACCTATTCGCGTGTATGGGCGTAGAAGTTGCTCGGCTTTTGAGAGGTTTGTAACGGAGTTCAGCACCATATAATCTTGTTCGCCTGTGCGTGGCTCTTCGGGATTATTGTTCACTCGGATTGTAAGGAACGAGAGGTAATCCATAAAGCCCTCGAAGAGGTAGCACGCATCTCGCTGCTCGCCCTGCTGTCGGATATGGGTAATATCTTTTGGAGCAAGACCACCTTTGAAGTAGCGGTTGCGGAGTTCATAGCCACCGGAGATATTCGGAAAACCGACAACGAAGTAGGTTTTTCCTTCATACTCGTATCGCAACTCCTTACATTCTCTTTTGGCGAGTTCGATGTTTATTCCTCGTCCTCGCAGATAGTCGATAAGGGCTGGAGAAGATAACTCGCCAACCTGTACGCCTTGAAAGTTGCTGTTATGTGCTTTCTGCTCATCAAAAGAAAAGGATGCCGGGCGAATGTAAGGTGTTCGCTCCGCTATGCGTTCCAATAGATAGGCTACATTCTCGCTATGGTAGAGCTCCGCTGCCAATGCGATGATGTTGCCACCCTTGCCGATACCGAAGTCGTACCATTGATTTAACTCGGTGTTTACCTTGAACGAAGCATCGGTTTCGTTCCTCAGCGGTGATTTATACCATAGGCTCCTGCCTTGTTGCTTTACGGGTGTATAACCCAAACTTTGCAGATAGTCTGCCAACTTAATTTGTTTTGCGTCTTGGATTGTCATATTACATACGGTTTTAAGGTTGATGAAAATTTGTTGATTTGATGAATTGTTGATGTAATATGTTTATATACAGACTTTTAACAGCTCAACATATTCTCAACAAACCACTCACCAAAAGAGAAATCTACAAACGAGAGTGCGCTGTATCTCAACTTCTCTTTTGGCTTGTTGAGATTTTGTTGAGAGCGTATATTGTTTATTATCAGTGTGTTTATACTCATATTCAACAATTCAACAGAAAAATGATAGTGTTACAAGGATTCGAGTTGCTCCCTTGTGATGGTGTAGAAGCGTCCCACTCTCCTTATAGGCTCATAGTGGCAACTCTGGTTGTAGTTGCCTTGATAGGTGGTATAGGTAAGCCCATTGGGAGCAGGTGTCAGTTTCCAACACTCCTGTACCACCTTACGCACTTGATGTTTCTCTACCTTTACCTGCGAGTGCATCAACAGCACAATAAGGTCGTTAAGGCAGAATGAAACGCTATCGATATTCATTGTTGCCATAATATCGAGCAACAGCTCCGACATCTCTATCTCCAATCGATTGCGGTTACTGCGGATTATCCTCTGTAACGCTTCGGTATGCAACAATGAGGGATTGAACCACATTCGGCTCTCCCTCTCGGTGGATAACTCTCGATTAGTGAGGAAATGGAGAAATGCGGGTATCTCCGCTTTCAAGCGTTGCAGGAAATTGGTGTCATCGGACTGCAAGCGGTTTATCTTGCGTACCCAATAGCGTGTTTCCCCTGCATCAATGATTACGGGCAGATACTCGTTGTTGGAGCATAGCACGAATTTGGCGAAGAACGCTATCTCATCACGGTCTTTGCCTTTGGCTTCCACTTTGTAGGATAGTGTGGTGCTTAGATTCTTCAACCTTTCGCTGTCCTCCCTGCGGTTGAGTAACACCTCATCAACCACGATAAGGAGTTTGCCTGCCCAATCGGAATTGAATTGACTGCGGAAATCCTCATTGGTGTTGAATGTTACATTGTTCTGAAAGAGAGCTTTCAGAAAATTCAGAAATGTACTCTTGCCTGTATTGCGTTCCTCCGATACCAATAGCAGGATTGGTAACTTCTGAACGGGTTGCAGGTAGAGCAGTTGCAGATAGTCCATACCCAACTCGTATTGCTCACCGAAGATATGCTCCACCAATGAGCGGACAGAGGGGAAATCTCCCTCATGCGGTTGGTGGTCTATCGGCTCATAGAGATTTAGGAACTTACCGATTACAGGGCGATAGCCGATGTGTTCGGGGACGGTACAAAATCCGTCATACTTGGGAACGCTGCCGATATAGTCCTTGCCATAGTCTTGGCGAAGTGTTTCATTGTTCCAAGGGATACGCTTTTTCACATATCCACCGCTCAGTCTCGGTTGCTCCACAATCTTGTAGAGCGTTGTTCCCACTCGGATAAATTCTTCTCTTGCCATACCACCATCTGATGGCGGTTTATGGCTCGTTGTTACTTTGTTAGCTTCCATTTTCAAATGCTTTTAGGTTCAAAAAATGTCAGCTACAAAAATATAAGTGATTGACGGATAAGTTGCTACGCAAATTATAGCAGAATAGTGAATAAAGTACTATGGGGATTGGAATTTGAGGGGTGCTATAAACTCAAGGCAATTATAAACGGCAGAAATTCTCTCATTTGGTTTATTTCGAGTACCTTTGTGGTATAATTTGTTTGAATAGTTAGCATATGGTAGAATATACAAGTAGTAGATTATGTTTCAAGGCTGATTTGATTGAGCCTTTGAATGATAATGATTCATTTATTGTTCATACTTCAGATGGAACATTCAAGTTTACAAAAGCTGATTTCTATCGTGTCTTTTCAAATGTCATTGAAACCAAGAGCTATCAAGAGGGCAGATTGTATAGTTGTAAATATCCTCCCAAACGAGCTATGCAGTTTCTAATATCGGGACAACCCACGCCATATAAGAAGTCCGAAAAATGTATGCCCACAAAAGATTTGGTAGGAGAGAAAATCCGAATGAAAATTAAGGAGATAGGAACTTTGTGGCGTAATTCTCCTAATAACCCTCAGATAGATGTTGAAGTACTTGAAAATTGGAGTAATCTGATAGAGGAATGGATTGCAGACAAAGATATGCCATTGATTATTCGTAAAGAAACAAACAAACGAGGTCAATCATTTGTGCATCCCTGTGGAAGAGAGATTATCGTTTCAGATAATACCGTAGCTATTTGGGCGTATAGTAATGTATTAAAAGGAACGGTGTTTACCTTATCTCAAATTAAAGAACTTTTGAGCCAGAAGGAGTTACCAGTGGTATTTATGGCAACAAAGGATATTAAGGCAAAAGCTAAATATACTAAGCCATTAGGTAGTTATGCTTTGTCTGATTGGAAATTGTGTCATATCCAACCTGTGGGATTCAATACCCATACAAGCATTGAAGATTTGGAAATATCCGATATTGAAGACCATTTTAGAAAATATGTAAATCCAAACAATATGTTTGTACTTCCTAAAGAAATAGGTTATTTAGGAGAGATAGATGTATTTATAGAGGAGCAGAAGCGATAAATGATAAATAGCAGGTATTCATTGCGTACCTGCTATTTATCCAATCTATGAGATAGCCTTTGAACAATTGGCAAGCGAAAAGAGATAACATACTTTCTCTTCTCGTCCGCATATCCTCTTTAATACCTCTGTCCGTATCTTTTCTGCACCGTATGAGTTGATACGAAAAGCAAGGGCGACAATCATATCCATATTATATAGGGTAGCCCAATAGGTATATGGCATCACTTCGCAATGTTGGGTGTGCTCCGCTATAACTCCGCTTTTATGTATGGCTCGGATTGTAGCCTTTAATGTGGGTGCTGCCACATCGAACAGCACTACAAGCTCCGAGAACGACATCCAAACATTACCGCTTGGAATATTTACATTGCCGCTTTCGCTGATTGTTATTATTGCTCGTTTCATACCTACTATATTGCAAATCTTTCACAAACTCTACTCTCAAACATTGATATATCGTGTTCGAGTTTGGTGTTTGTTACCTTTGCGTAAATCTGCGTTGTGGTAATATTCGTATGTCCGAGAATCTTGCTCACACTCTCTATCGGCATTCCATAGTTCAAGGCTAACACTGCAAATGTATGACGGCTAAGATGGAACGAAGTTCGCTTCTCTATACCGCACAATTTAGCAACCTCTTTTATGCGTTTATTTATAGTGTCGTGGCTGCCGATGTTGAATAGATTGCTACTTATTCTATATGGTTCGTATCGCTTGATAATCTGCATAGGAATATCCATCAACTTGATTTGGAACGGTACACCCGTCTTTTGTCGCTTCGATACTATCCAAGGAGAACCGCCCAACATTGTAATATTCTCCGTTGTCAAGTTCTTAATATCTATGAATGATATTCCCGTCCAACAACCGAACACGAATAAATCTCTTGCCAATTCCAAATCGGGATTGTTCAATTCAATCGTTGTAAAGGCTTGCAACTCATCTTCGGTCAGAAAACCTCGTTCTTTGTGGTCGGGGTCAACCTTGTACTGGGCAAATGGGTTGCGTGCAATCTTGCCATTATAGTGAGCAGTGGTTACAATGTGCTTCAATGGAATGGAGTATATCCACACTGATGATTGAGCCAATCCGACCTCATTTCTCAGATACAAGCAATAATCACGAATGAAATCCTCTGTAAGTTCATTCATCGCAATATCGGAACGCTTATAGTTTACCTTGATAAACTCCGCAAGATATTTTCTTACGGTGAGATACTTTTGATATGTACTCAGAGAACGATCCTTGCCAACTCGTTTGGCAAAGGCTTCGTTCTCTTTGTCGAATGCTCGGAGCAGGGTCTCATATTCCGTTCCGATACCCTGATAGGCATTTCGTACCATTTCTGCTGTTACAAACGCTTCTCTATCCGAAATGCGTTGATAGTGTTTGATGATTTGAGCCTTGATATTATCCAAGGCCAAATTGATGTCTCGCGATTCCTTGCTTTTGCCCTTTGCGCGGTTTCCTTTCACATCCCATAGGTCTTTGTGGATGCTCTGCTTGCAACTGAATTGAGCCACAGAACCGTTGATTGTCACTCGTCCCATAATAGGGACAATACCGTTTTTCTCTTTGCTCCCGTTCACGTAGAACAGCACCTTAAATGTACTTCGCATAATCTAATCTTTTTTTTTGGTTACAAAATTAGTTATCAGCGAGTTATACATTGATATGCAAACTGACGCAGAACGATGAAACGTGACGACACAAAGAAAAACTTTACTGCATTATCGGGTAATGACTTGGCAACCGTTCTATTTCATTACCTTGCGTTTCTTTGCTAAATTGCCATCGTTACTATTTCTGAGGTTTTCTGTTTAATGCGTTATGACTCAGTGGTTCAGATACCAATGAATAGAACGGACTATGAGTATATTATTTACCAACAAAAAAATAAAAGAACATGATGAAATATTTACTATTCTTGTTGTTCCTCTTATTGAAAGCAGGAACAGCCACAGCTCAAAACAATTTAGTAGTCAACGGTATTCCATGGTTTGATGACAAGGGAAATATTGTCAATGCACATGGCGCTTGTATTGTGGAAGAAAACGGAAGATATTATCTTTTCGGAGAATGGAAATCGGACAAAAGTAACGCTTTCCCCGGCTTCTCATGTTATTCTTCGGATGATCTTGTAAACTGGAAATTCGAGAACATTGTCCTTAGAGTCCAACCCGAAGGCATCCTTGGCCCCAATCGCGTAGGTGAGCGTGTAAAAGTGATGAAATGCCCTAAGACGGGCGAGTATATCATGCTGATGCATGCCGATGATATGGGATACAAGGACCCTTATATCGGTTTAGCCACCTGCAAAACGATTGCAGGTGACTATCAGTTGCAGGGACCGTTGCTCTATAAGGGACAACCGGTAAAACGCTGGGATATGGGAACCTTTCAGGACACCGATGGAAAAGGATATTTACTGATTCATCATGGCCCTGTTTATCGGTTAAGTGATGATTACCGTTCGATAGAGGCTGAAGTGGCCCACATTAAAGGCATGGGCGAATCACCGGCCATGTTCAAAAAGAATGGTGTCTATTTCATGCTTACCTCAAACCTGACCAGTTGGGAGAAAAATGACAACTTCTATTTTACGGCTCCCCAGATAGAAGGTCCTTGGACGAAACAAGGGCTGTTCTGCCCGGAAGGCAAGCTGACCTACAATTCGCAAAGTACATTTGTATTCCCGTTGAAATGCGGTAACGATACCATACCTATGTTTATGGGAGATCGTTGGTCTTATCCGCATCAGGCCTCAGCCGCCACGTATGTATGGATGCCTTTACAAGTGGATGGAACAAAAATATCCATCCCTGAATATTGGCAGGCATGGGACATCAGGAAGCTAAAACCGGCAGACGCGCTGAACAAAGGGAAAAAGTTGTACGGGGCATGGAAGTCCAATCAAAAAGGAGACGTGTTGGAGATAGCGTTCAGAGGAACTCATGCCGCTATTGTTGGAGAAACAAACCCTCATGGCGGGTACGCCAAAGTAAGTGTATTAAATGCGGAAAAGGATACTGTATATTCTTCATTGGTGGATTTTTACAGTAAGTATCCGGAAAAAGCAATTCGAATTATAACACCGAAAATGTCGGAGGCAAGTTATACCTTACAGGTTGAAGTAACAGGAATACGGCCGGTATGGACAGACAAGACTAAAACAATCTATGGAAGTGACGACACTTTCGTAACGATAGACAATGTCTATCACTTTTGAGCTATTCCATATCTTATGCAAAAGGGCTGAGATACAGAATTAACCATGCAAAAGACAGAAGAAATGTAACACTGGAAAATTTGAAGTATAATAATTGCTAATATATTAAATAACGATGAGAAATATTATAATAACGCGCAGTTTCATATTTCTAAACAGAAAAATAAAAAGATTACTTTTACTGTTAGTTACTATTTTTTTGTGTGCAAGAATGATGGGAGAAACGATTATTCCGGATTCCATTTCCAATCCCATTCGCACGGGATTCCATCCAGATCCTTCCATCTGCCGGGTAGGAGAAGATTATTATTTAGTCACTTCATCATTCACATGGTTTCCCGGACTTCCTATTTATCACAGCCGTGACCTGACTAACTGGTCGCTTATCGGTCATGCATTAACCAATCCCAAGGCTATCGACTTTAACGGTATGACGGATAATGACGGCATCTGGGCCCCCACTTTGCGTTATCATAATGGAACATTCTATCTTATCACCACAGCTCATGGCTGTGGTGGCAATTTCTACATGACAGCCAAGAATCCGGCCGGTCCCTGGTCGGATCCGGTGTGGCTGAAAGATGCTCCCGGCATTGACCCTTCTCTTTTTTTTGATGAGGACGGACGCTGTTATTATACAGGCAATCGCTGGGATTTTAAGAGCGCATGGCCTGCCCAGTGTGCCGTATGGATGCAGGAGCTGGACCTCCAAAAAAGATGTCTGGTCGGAGAACGAAAAACATTGGCCTATGGCCATGCGGCTAATGCAAAATACGCCGAAGGGCCTCATTTATACAAAATAGAGGACCACTATCTATTGTTGATGGCTGAAGGAGGATCGGATTATAACCATGCTGTTACCGCCCTCACTGCTAAATCCCTCTGGGGACCGTATGTACCTTGTACCGTCAATCCCGTATTGACACACCGCCATCTTGGCAAGGACTACCCTGTGCAGTCTCTCGGACATGCCGATCTGGTACAGACACCGACCGGAGATTGGTATGCTGTGTTTCTCGGTAAACGAATTGTGGAAGGAGGACTGGTGCCTTTAGGACGCGAAACCTTTCTTTGTGAGGTGAGTTTTCAAAACGGTGAACCTATCTTCAATCCCGGCATTGGTGTTATCGGAAACCGGTTGAAACGTCCACCTTTACCATGGACGCCGGTGTCGAAGACAGATAAACAGAATGATTTTGAAAGTTCTGCTTTATCACCGGAATGGGCTACAATGCGTATCCCTGAGCAACCTTTCCATCATTTTGCCGATGGCAACTTGTTTTTGTCTCTCCGACCTGAGATGGCAGACAGTCTGGTATGTCCCTCCATGCTTCTGCGCCGTGTACATTCCCATAATTTTTCTGCCACCACGACAATGAGTTTCTCCACCCGTCGGGCGAACGAATGGGCGGGCTTGGTTCTGTATCGTACAGCTAAAGGCTATTATTCATTACTGAAAGGAAAGAATGAAATCCGTTTGACATAAAAGTACTTCTAGGCAAAAAAAACAATAATTGCGACACTGCCTTGGAAGGAAAAAATACTTACGTGAAGAATATGAAAAACATAGGAAGGATAGTATTACCAATCATTATTTTGTTATTGACTGTGCGGATAAATGCCGTTCCGGTCAAAGCATTTGATATGATAGTAAGAAACCTTCCTAATTCGGAACAGTTGCCGACCAAAGAATTGCTTTGTATCTTCCAGGATTCGGAAGGATATATGTGGTATGGTACTGAGAGGGGGAGGCTTGTGCCGTGATGATGGGTATACAGTGAAAGTATTCCGTTCTGATTTCAAGAATCCGGGAGTCTTGGAAAACAACAGTGTGACGTGTATTACTGAAGACAGTGAAGGGAAAATATGGTTTGGAACGAAGCGTGGCGCCTATATTTTGTCAAAAACAGATTATGAGATAAGGACACTTGCTGATGAAACGATAAAGAGTTGGACTATAACTACAATGACAGCGACGTCTGATGGTATGATCTGGATTTCGACTAACAGGCACTTGTTTCGATACAATGCGTTAGGGGAAAGAACTGGAAAATACATTCTTACATGGAAAGGACAGGAGAATACCGTCAATTCTATTTATGAGGATAAGAAAAAGAAAGTTTGGGTAACTCAAACAAAAGGTGGGCTTTTTTGCTATGATAAGGTAAAGGACTCTTTTATTTCATATCCTTGGCCCTATGAAGAGTATCCCACAAGCATGACGGAAGATCATAACACCCCGTATTATTGGGTTACTACTTGGGGAAAAGGTATTGTACGTTTTGACCCCAAGGCACAGGATACGGACAAAATGTTTGGATTGCAAACAGTGGATAATGCGTCTTCTGACTCCGATACCCGAAAGCTTCATCATATTATACAAGATTCTGTTAAGGGATATTTGTGGGTGACTGCGGCAGATAACTTATATGCCTATAAAATAACGGCCGATGCATCCTTGGATAAGGTAGATCTCTCCCGTTTATTATCAGCTGACAGGAAAATCCTCACAAAGATTTTTTCCGATCAATCCGGAAATTTATGGGTGACAGGTTATTATCCTTCTTCTTTCATTATTTCTTTTCTTCCTAATGAAGTGCTTCCTTTGTCTATGGAAGGGGTAAAGCAAAATTTGGGGATAATCGCGTCTCCTATGCAGTTTTCTCAAGAGAAGAATTATTATTGGATCAGACAAAAGAAATTGGGGCTGTATGCTTATGATCCCCAAAGAGATCGTATGTCTGTTGTTAAGAATGACAGGGAGCTTTCTTTTTTCTTTGAGAAGCCATCGGATAGAGAGGGAATCTATATGGTAAGGGATCATTCGGTTATATTAATTCGGTATAAGGAGGACCGGCTTTTTGAATCCATCGTATGTACCATACCCATTAAACAAGGTGAGCGTATCCGCGCTTTGCATGATGACCGTCGTGGGAATCTTTGGATAGGTACCACTTACCATTTATTCCGGTATAGGATGAAGGATGGCCGATTGACTACAGTTTGTGATGATGTTGGTTTTATAAATGCTATCGTTTCGTCTAATGAAGGAGTTGTTTATTTTGCAACTGAAAGTAGAGGGTTGTGGAGAGTTTCCGGAGAAAGCCGGTTGCAAATAAAGGATACAGGAGAAAATTATTCGGTATTGACTGTCGCACCGGACAACAATCTTTGGGTGGGTACTAAACAGGGCAATGTGTATAGTTATTCTCCGGATACGAATGATTTTATTTCCCGGACAAAAGATTGTGGATTGACAGGGGATGCTGTGTTGGATATAAAGTCGGATGACGATGGGAATCTTTGGATTCTTACATCACAGCGGGTGATGGTCTATCATCCCGGAACACATATCTTTACTATGATGTCTTGTACTGATTCTTGGATAAATCTGGAAGATTTCCAGTCATTGTATAAAGGTCCTCGGGGAGAAATGAGTGTGGGTGGACGAGGTGGAATTGTGACTTTTCCTCACTATAATGAAAAAAAGAGGAGGATACCTGAGCCAACGGTGTGTTTGACATCCGTCGAAATGAATAACACCTCTGAAATCGGGGTGGATAATCAAAAGAAAATAAGCCTGTCTCCTCATGAGAGAAATGTGAAATTGTTTTTTTCTACTTTTGACCATTTGAATACGAATAAGGTAAGATATGCTTATCGTTATAAACAAAGAAACGATAATTGGGTGGCCTTTCCGGCAGGGGAAAATAGTATCGGCTTGTCTGATTTGTCAAAGGGGGAATTTGAACTGGAAGTCCGTGCTACAGATGAGAATGGGCTGTGGAGTAAGAGTACATTGACGGTCATGATCCAATGTTTGCCTGCTTGGTATGAAACAGGCTGGGCGTATTTGTTTTATGTGCTTGTTGTTTTATCGGTTGTTTGGGGATTGGGCCGGATGTATATGAAATTACGGGAGTCCATTGTTGCACAGACTGTTCTGCCATTGGAACAAAATCCGGAGCAAAGGCAAGAGATAGATCCATTGCCGGAAGAAGGAAAAGTAGAAGCGAATTCTATTTCAGCATCTGATGAGCAATTAATAAGGAAGGCATTGGATATGGTTGAGAAGAACCTTAGTAATCCTGAATATTCCATAGAAGATTTAAGTAGGGATATGTGCATGAGTCGTGCTACTCTTTACCGGAAGATTACATCTATCACCGGAAGTTCGCCTTCTGATTTCGTGAAGAATGTACGTCTTCGTAAAGCTGCCGAATTATTGAAAGAAGGAGGGCTTTCCATTGCTGAGATAGCTGATCAGGTTGGTTTTAATACGCCTAGTTATTTCACAAAATCATTCAAGAAACTGTTTGGGGTGTTGCCTACACAATATAAATAAGCTTGTAAGAGGCTCTGTCATCGTATCTTGCAACATTTGTTTCACATCTTGAAACGTGGGAGCGGTTTGTATCAAGGTGGATTTTCTACATTTGCTGTTGATAAATCAAATGAATAATACCATGAACAGACAGAATTTACTTATTTTATTATGTATGCTTTTGCTTTTTCCCGTATCCGGACAGAGCAATAACCGTGAGAAATATAATTTCAACCCTGGATGGTTGCTTTATATCGGAGATACGCCGGGGGCGGAAAGAACGGATTTTTCCGATGAAAACTGGAAAAAAATTACTTTGCCCCGGGCTTTTAATGAAGATGAGGCATTTAAAGTACATATATGGGGAATGACGGATACTATAGCCTAGTATAGAAAACATTTCAGGCTCCCTAAGACTGCAAAAGGGAAGAAGGTCTTTATTGAGTTTGAGGGAGTACGGCAGGCGGCGGATTTCTATTTGAACGGCAAGCATATAGGATTGCATGAAAATGGGGTGATGGCGGTAGGCTTTGATCTGACTCCGTTTCTGAATTTTGGTGGAGAGAATGTGATTGCTCTCCGAACAGACAATGACTGGAGGTATAAGGAGCGTTCGACTGGAAGTTTGTTCCAGTGGAATGATAGAAATTTCAATGCCAATTATGGAGGAGTACCTAAAAATGTATGGTTGCACATTACTGATAAATTATACCAGACCTTGCCTCTATACAGTAATTTACAGACTACAGGGACTTACATCTATGCATCCGATATTAAGGTAAGGACCCGTGAGGCGGTTGTTCATGCAGAGTCACAGGTGCGGAATGAGTATGGCAAGTCCGTTCATGTGGATTATGAGGTGAGCATTTATGATTATGATGGAAAAAGGGTCAGTACATTCCGGGGACAACCGACGACAATGCAGTCCGGAGAAACAGTTGTATTGAAAGCTTCTGCACCATTAAAAGATCTTCATTTTTGGAGTTGGGGGTATGGCTATTTATATGATGTGAAGACTACCCTGTTGGTGAATGGCCGTCCAGTGGATGAAGTTGTTACTAGGACAGGTTTCCGCAAGACTCGTTTTGGAGAAGGAAAAGTGTGGCTCAATGACCGTGTGTTGCAGTTGAAGGGATATGCGCAACGGTCCAGTAATGAATGGCCGGGAGTAGGAATGTCTGTACCGCCTTGGATGAGTGACTACTCTAACGGATTAATGATTGAGCATAATGCCAATCTTTTTCGGTGGATGCATGTCACTCCCTGGAAACAGGATGTGGAATCTTGTGACCGTGTGGGGGTGATACAGATGTTGCCTGCAGGTGATGCGGAAAAAGATGTGACCGGCAGACGTTGGGAACAACGGAAAGAGTTGATGAGGGATGTCATTATTTATATGCGTAATAATCCAAGTATTTTATTTTATGAATCGGGAAATGAATCAATCAGCCGTGAGCACATGGTTGAGATGATTGCCATACGGGATCAGTATGATCCGTACGGAGGAAGGGCGATAGGTTCCCGGGAGATGCTGGACATTCGTGAGGCTGAATATGGTGGTGAAATGCTTTATGTGAATAAAAGTGAACATCATCCTATGATTCAGACTGAATATTGTCGTGATGAGGGGTTGCGTAAATATTGGGACGAATATAGTTATCCGTTTCATAAACAGGGAGATGGTCCTTTGCACAAAGGACAGGATGCCGGAGCATATAATCAGAATCAGGACAGGCTGGCTGTGGAGTTTGTCCGACGTTGGTATGATTTGTGGCGTGAGCGTCCCGGAACAGGCCGGCGTGTCAATTCAGGAGGTGCGAAGATTGTGTTTTCCGATACGCAGACTTATGGACGTGGTGCCGAGAATTATCGCCGGAGCGGTGTGGTGGATCCGTTGAGAATCCCTAAGGATGGCTTCTTTGCACACAAGGTAATGTGGGACGGATGGGTGGATGTGGAAAACTATCATACTCATATTATTGGTCATTGGAATTATACTCCGGATGTGAGAAAACCTGTTTATGTGGTTTCATCGGGAGATGCAGTGGAACTGTTTGTAAATGGAAAATCCAAAGGTTTCGGCAGACAGGATTATCGGTTCTTGTTTACTTTTGATTCTGTGCAATGGGAGAAAGGGACGATTGAAGCCATATCTTACGATGAACAGCATAAAGAATTGAGCCGTCATTCTCTTCAAACCGTTGGAGAGCCTGAACGGTTAAAACTGACCTTGATGCATAGTCCGCAAGGCGTCTTTGCCGACGGCGCTGATATAGCTATGGTGCAGGTGGAAGTGGTGGATGGCAATGGAGAACGATGCCCGTTAGCTAATCATAAGATAAAGTTTGATTTACAAGGCCCGGCTGAATGGAGAGGAGGAATAGCACAGGCGGCAGATAATTATGTGTTGGCAAAAGAACTTCCTGTGGAATGTGGTATAACACGAGTGATGATCCGCTCGACAACGCAACCGGGAAATGTGGTGCTGAAGGTGGCTGCGGAAGGGTTGGCTTCAGAAGAAATAGCTTTCAGTACGCAGCCGGTAGAAGTTAAAAATGGCTTAAGTACCTTTTTCCCATCCGTTGGGTTGCCCAGCCGCTTTGATCGTGGTGAAACTCCGTCCTCGCCCTCTTATAAAGAAACCAAAGTTGATGTCAGAGTAGCTGATGTTACAGCCGGAACAAATCAAAGGGATGCAGGGAAAAGTTTTGATGACAACGAATTGAGCGAGTGGAAAAATGATGGCAGGTTGAACACCGCCTGGATTACATATAAATTGGAAAGGCGTGCGGAAATAGATGATATCTGTATCAAACTGACCGGATGGAGGCAGCGTTCTTATCCGCTTGAAGTATATGCCGGAGAACACTTGATTTGGAGCGGGAACACGGAGAAAAGTTTGGGATATGTCCATTTGATGATTGACCGTCCGGTACGTTCTGATGAGATAACCATCCGTTTGAAGGGGGCTACTCAGGATTCCGATGCATTCGGCCAAATCATAGAAGTTGTGGAACCCAAGGCCGGAGAGCTTGATCTTTTCAAAGCTGAAGGAGGCAAGAAGGTACACAATGAACTCCGGATAGTTGAGGTGGAATTTTTAGAAACTTTGAATCAGTAATTTCAGAAATTAAGAAAATACGTCTATATTTACATCAATTATAAAATATCTTTTTATGAAAAATATATTCATAGGGTTGATAGCTGTTTGGGGGCTTTTTCTCGTTTCATGTGAAACAAGGGAGCCCATGGCTGAAGTAATAGAAAGAGGGCTGGAGGTTTCCAAACGGCAAGCTGTCTTTTTAGCGAAGGAAGTGGAAAATCAGAAAGGAAGGCTTCCACGGACTTATGAGGGTGGTGAGTTGAAAACATCTGATTACCGGGCATGGATTTCCGGCTTTTTCCCGGGAGTGTTATGGTATTTGTATGAGAATACGCCTACGGATGAACTGAAAAGATATGCGGAACTATATACAGAACGGGTGGAGTCTGCCAAGGATATGACCACCACCCATGATTTAGGATTTATGTTATATTGTAGCTTCGGAAACGGATATCGGTTGGCAAAGAATCCTTATTATTTAGAGGTGATGACTGTAGGAGCGGAATCCTTGACAACTCGTTATGATGAGCGGGTAAAAGCTATCAAATCGTGGAATTCAAATGAAAAATGGCAGTTTCCCGTCATTATTGATAATATGATGAATCTGGAATTTTTGTTTTTTCTTGCTAAGACAACGGGGGAAAAACGTTTGATGAATATGGCTGACAGTCATGCACAGACCACTCTTCGACATCATTTTAGAGATGATTATAGTTGTTATCATGTAGTTTCTTATGATACGCTTTCCGGACAACCACATTTTAAAGGTACTCATCAGGGGTACGCCGACAATTCGGCATGGGCCAGAGGACAGGCATGGGCACTGTATGGCTATACCATGATGTACAGGGAGACCGGAAAGACCGAATATTTGGAACAGGCGCGGAAAGTAGCTTCTTATATTAAGAATCATCCCAATTTGCCGGACGATAAAATACCTTATTGGGATTTTGACGCACCGGATATTCCTGCTGCTCCCCGGGATGCATCCGCCGCTGCTGTTATGGCATCGGGACTTATTGAACTGAGTCAGCTGGATAAAAGTAAGGAAGGAGCGGATTGGCTGGAGCTGGCAGAAATGCAGATTCGTTCTTTGTCCTCTCCGGAGTACCTTGCCGAACCGGAAACCAACGGAGGTTTTATCTTGAAGCATAGTGTGGGAAATTATAATAAGAATTCGGAAGTAGATGTTCCCCTGTCTTATGCAGATTATTATTATGTCGAGGCTTTGTTACGCTTAAAAAAACTACAGAATGAGAACTAGGAATTGTTTGTTGATTGCTTTTTGTTTTATTTTTTTGTGTGGAAAACTGTATGCTCAGCCCACAGGTAGTGAGGACCGTATGTACTGGGTGCAGACTTTAACAAGGATTGCTGATCCTGTGTTGGTCAATCTCAGTCAGGGCACGTTGAAAAAGAATATGCCGTTTGAGTCACTGTCTGATGAACCTTTACGTAGAAGTGTTTCCTATCTGGAAGCGGTAGGAAGAACCGTTTGCGGTATTGCTCCTTGGCTGGAACTGGGACCTGATGATACTCAGGAAGGAAAGTTAAGAGAAAGGTATATTCAACTGGTGGTTAAAGGACTGAAACAGGCTGTCGATCCGCAATCAGCTGATTATTTGATGTTTGATAACCGTCATTCCCAGCCCTTGGTAGATGCGGCTTTTCTTGTACAAGGTTTGTTGAGAGCTCCCAGACAACTTTGGGGAAATCTGGATGTGGATATTCAAAAAAAACTGGTGTATGAGTTGAAAAGAACGCGTGGCATAAAGCCTAATGAGAGTAATTGGTTGCTTTTCGCTTCGATGGTAGAAGCGGCCTTGTTGGAATTTACGGGGGAATATGATAGTCAGAGATTATATTATGGTGTAAACCGTTTCATTGATGAATGGTATAAAGGAGATGCCTGGTATGGAGATGGGGCAGAATTGCATCTGGATTATTATAACAGTTTGGTCATCCATCCGATGTTGACGGATGTATTGTATGTCATGAAAAAGCATGGATTGGAGCGTGCTGAGTTCTTGGAACGCCAATTGGTTCGTCAACAACGAATGGCTGCCCAGCTTGAACGGATGATCTCTCCGGAAGCCACTTATCCTGTAGTGGGCCGTTCTATCGTGTATCGTTTTGGCGTTTTTCATGCGCTTTCTCAAATTGCTTTGTTGGACAAGATTCCTCAGCCTCTTTCCAAAGGACAGATCCGTTCTGCTCTGACAGCTGTTATGCAGAGGCAGATATCTATGCCCGGTACTTTTGATGAAAACGGGTGGCTGAAAATTGGCTTTTCAGGCAGTCAGATAAATATGTCCGAACCTTATATAAATACAGGCAGTCTGTATATGTGTACAGCGGTCTTTTTGCCATTGGGACTTCCGGCAAATCATCCTTTCTGGACTGAGCCTTATAGTGAATGGACTAACCTGAAGGCATGGAAAGGTGTCGATGTAGGGGCGGATAAGGCTTTGAGAAAAGGTTAGGTGTCTATGAAAAGAAAAGTAACTTAACTTACTTACCCGGGTAAGTCAACTTAAATGCCGAAGTAACTTAACTTACTTGGTCTATGAAGATAGCTTACTTTTCATTGGCTGGCTTGCCTGATTTTAAAGAGCATGGAGATTTTTCCATATTAAAG